>Ga0214542_1005385_pt1 | contig 24335 bp, 12 predicted proteins | sample CNSS1metaG_FD_160096 | JGI IMG/M metagenome (GOLD analysis project Ga0214542, IMG submission 160096) | Root nodule microbial communities from cowpea collected in UCLA plant growth center, Los Angeles, California, USA - CNSS1 | ecosystem: Host-associated > Plants > Roots > Nodule | place: USA...
TAAAATATTAATTAAATGAACTTAATTTGGTTAAAAATATTTACTTGAAATATCAATTTTGATGGAAATATTTGTGTACATTTATACAGAAATTAAATTTGATTTCAATTTGGAGAGGGACAAAATTCCAAATTTTTACAAAAATTGGGACTAAATTGAGACAAATTAAAATAAAGGGACCAAATTGAGACTAAAAAAATGACACGTGGCGTAATACTGACACGTGTCACTGTCACTGCCACGTGGCACGATGACAGCTTGACACGTGGCAATTTTTTTTGATTTTTTTAAAAAAATTCAAAAAAAAAAATTCAAAAAAAAAATTAATAAAAAAATTCAAAAAATCGAGGAACTGACACGTGGCACTCCCTCTAACGGCGTCAACGTTGACTTAACGGTAAGGGCAAACGTGAGACGTTTCAACAAAAAATGGGACCATTTTGAGACTTTTAAAATTTTGAGTACCATTTTGAGATTTTGACTCCAAAATGGGGACCAAAGGCATAATTAAACCAAAAATAAAATATGTACATAAGAAAAGTTTTTAAAGCAAATGTTGAAGACAAAAAATATTTTTTAAGTAAACTATTTATAAAGTAATTAATTTTTAAAATAATAATTAAGGATAAAATTGGAATAACAAAATAATACAAAATAAAATATCCTATTTATCTATGGTTATAGATTTATTCTTGAATATTGAAAAATTTATACAATTTAATTATTTTAACCAGATTAAATATTTTTTTATCAAATTTGATATTAAATTTTTGTTAAATCAACAAAACAAATCACTCTTATTAATATTTTTAATTTTGATGAAAAATATTTTATCTATTTCAAGAAACTTAATAGAAAGGACTGAATTACATTAATTTTCTAAAAGTTATAACTAAATTAAAACTAAAAAAAACAGAGAACCAATTTATATATATTTTTTGTGTGAAAATTTAAATACACCTTCTTATTTTTAGAGTATATATAATTTGAAAGTCAACACAGATTCTACTGTCCCAAAACAGTTTAGATCGTGCAATTGGAAAGTCATTTTATAAATTTAGATTAAAAATTTTATTTTTAAAATAATATTTTGTATATATCAAGAACATTTTTTACTTCCAAATTACAGAATTCAAAAGTCACTTTGTACTTCAAAAAACAAACAAAAATATTTTTTTAATATGGGGTGCAGGAAGAGTTCATGGAGATGTGTGCAAAACCAGCTTAAACACAAAGAGAAGAATGTGAAAGTTGCATGAGTCATCAACTTTTTCCATTTTTTTTATATGGTATCTATCTTTTATAAAAGGTTAAAACATTTATAATTATTCTATTAAAATTTATTTATTCATCGCTGATAAAAACAAAATTTTGGTTTAGGATTTATTGTTGCACCTATGAAGTAATATTTTTCCTCTCGAATCAAACACAATCATGATAACTAAAATAAGGAATTTCTATTTCGTATTAATTAGTAAAATGACATGACACAAAAACTTGTAGTTTTTGCTTTATTGTTTTCTGATAATTATTGCTATAAGGTGGGGTATAAAAAATATTGTTGATTATTTCGGTGTAATAACTAACCAGTTAGACATATTGAACATTTTGTGTATAAACATATGGGAGACACAAACGTTTAAGTAGGGACATGGGAGACACACTCATGTCATGTTCACAATTTTATAATTTCAAAATGTGAATCTATGTTACTAGATATTTTGATGATTCAAACTAGGAGCTATTTGGTCAATCTAATGAAAAAGACAATGTTAACATTGTGCTCAAACAACTTAGGACTATCAGAAATATTTAATAAAATGTAATTTATACAACACCAAGATTTTATAAAGATTCTTATGTAAAAAACTTATGATTTATAGACATCTATCGAGTGTGTACAAAAATTTAGAATATATAGTTTTTTTGGTGAAAAATGAGATTTAAAAGTCAAACCGTGATCTATTTATTACATAATTTATTTATAACCGTGATTCATGCGATGTTTAACCTGACCCATATAAATAAATATAAAAAAACTCATAATTTTTACAAAAATACAATTATAATTTTAATGATATCAAACATAATTTCCTACACCTTGACTACTACTACAAAAATATATATTAAATGTTAACTTTTTAGGAGCTAATATTGAACTCAATTTTTATATTATGATAAATCTTTATAAATATTTTACAAAATATAATACAAAACCTTTTTTTAACTTCTCGTTGTTTAATATTTTAATTAATTTAATTAGAGTGCCAGTATGATTAAGATATATAATTTTTTAATTATTTCTTATACTTAATTTAACTACTTTATCATTTTTAACTAATTATTATACTTTTGAATTATGATAAAATAAGGTTAGATAACTTTTTGATCACGTTAAATATTTTAGAAGTGTCACACACACAACATATATAACCTAGTAAGATAAATAAAATACTTTCACTTTATTTTAAATATATACTTGATTTAAAAAAAATATAATTTAAGTATCTAATTGAGATGATGAGAATTTGAGTAATAAGTTTTAAAAAAAAGTGTGAATATAATTTTTTAAAACATGTCACAAATAAGACAAAGATTTATATAGCAGTGAATAAAGTAACAGTAAAAGTGAGTGTGAATAGGTTATTTTTTCTGCACTCCTTGTCTGAGAAGTGAAAGAGAAGATTTATCCTCTTTTTCACCAATCATACTGCTCCGTCAATCATGGCCGTTGACCCCTCTTCATCATCAATCACCGTTCTAACATTCTTTTTAATTTGTAAAATTTATGCACAATAATATTTTGACAATATAATTTTTTTTATAATTTAAAATAATATTTAAAATATAAAAATAAAATAAAAATATTTAAAAAATACCACATTAGAGTAGAAATTAAAATTATCAAAATTTAATTTTTAAGAAAATATTTTCCTATATTTATATACACTTTCTTTCATAATCCAAAATATTTTAATAACCAGACATTCTTAGAAGAAAATCGACTCTAACATATAACAGATTATAAATATTATATAAATTATTCCTTACAAATACAAATTAACATAGTGTATTTTATAGAGTGAATTGGCAAATTATAACAAAAATTGAAACATGTCATCCACATCCACTCTTTCTCCAGTGGTGTTTCTCTTTTATGGAACATAATTATGGCTGGTATAACCTTTTAAATTTGGTACCTTTTGTTATGTTAATAATGATTAAGTGAAAATGATTCTTGTTGCAGCTGGTGCATGATGTCCATAATCATTCTTTCCCTTTATTTCTGCGATTTTTATATCCTTTTGTTCAAGAATAAAATGCCCATTTTAAAATCATAATAATCATAACCTAGCTGCTTCATTGTGTTCTAAATTAATGGGAGTAAATTAAAAATGTAGTTTGTTCTTTTCAATCTTATCATCCAATACTACTATTAAAAGTGGGAGGATTATCTCCCTCACTTAGGAAGTATCTCTATTTATACATTTTTTATAATTTGATTGAATGTAAAATTTGGTATTTAAATAAGTTGTAAGTGATAACTTCTGATATATATCTTTTAATATTTGAAAATTCTATATCTTTAAATTAGTTTTTAATTATTATGACTTGACTAAATTTAAAATTTGGACTAGTTTAGTACTTGAATAAGGTATAAGAGATAATCTTGATATATATTTTTTAATTTTTAAAAATTATATATTTTTCAATTATTTTGACTGTATCCTAAATAATTATCTTTTGTATATATTTGATGATGTTGATAACATTTGACTATTAAATATTTCATTAATTATGTCGAAAAATCTTTTAAAATCTCTGTGATTTTTATTTATTTGCATAATATAATCTACATATTTATCTTTTTTATTTTTGTTGAATAAAATTTAAAATATCAAATAAAATATAAAAAATAAAATAATAATAAAATATAAAAATAAATAAAATAAAAATATGATAATGTCAATTATTATTATTATATGTAGTCTATAATTTTACATTTTTTTTAAAATTATTTACAGGAAGTTATTTTTTCCATCAATATATATAAAGAGAATTGCATGTAAATTGCGTGTTTTTTTAGATTTGAGTTTTATTATCTAAACGTATTTATTTCAATAATATGATTTTTATTTATGATCAAAATTTGACTTCCAAAAACTTGAATTCCAATTTTTATTTTATTCCATTCAGTCAAAGAAAAATGTTAAAATTCTGAATTAAATTTAAATTTTTTTATGGAACTGAAATTATAGACAATTTTTTTTAAAAAAGAAATAATTAAAATAATAATCTAATTAATGTAAAGTCTAACATTAGGTTAGGTAACGTTTTGCTTTTTTTTTTTTTTTAACTACAGATCAAAACCTGAAGCCATTCAGGTAAATATTTGAATAAATACAGTGAATAATAAATAAATCTTATCTGGCCAAGCGTACTGGTTTAGAAAAAAATTAAATAAATAATAAATATTTAAAAAAAAAGTTAAAGTGTGGACCGCAGTAGTGAAACGACAGTGGAAGGCTGCGCATGATCCAACCAAACAACGCTCCTATCTTGGACCGCACATTCCGCGCGGTATACGAAGCTTTTGAATTTAATTTCATGACTATTTTACCCTTCATCTTTTCTCAATATTCCCACTCACTGCTTCACTTCCAGTGCTCTTTCGCACCTCCTCATTCTTAATCATTAAATCTCAACCTTTATGGCAAAATCTTTAATTCCCAATTTCAATTTCACTTTTCAAATTCCCTCTCTCATTCCAACACTTTTCATGCCAATCATATTTTCGGTTACAATTTCTCAGTCAAACCTTCGTTTTTTTGTGTAATTTTTTCTTAACTCCACAATTAAAAACCTCTGTTCCTTTCAATTTCGAATTGTTTCTCTGCGCAATCTTCTTCTTTTACCCTTTGAAACTCTGTGAGTTGCTCTCTCTCTCTCCCTCTCTATATGTATATTTTGTTTGGATGATTTTTTTTTTCTTTTTGTTGAGTTTGTGTCTGTCTCCTGGGAAAGTTGATAAAGGACAATTGGAATTGGAAAAGTTGGTTTCACTTTTTCTCCGCCTCACTCACGTCACCGAAACCCTGAATTTCAGGTTTTCTTTCTTTTAGGGTTATGCAATTCAGGCTTTGTGGAGCAAGGAAACTGGGGACATTACTGTTTCCTTTCTGTTCTTTAGCTTTCCTTTTTTCTCTGAGTAATTTATAAGTAAATTGCATGGTTTTGGGGTGTAGGTATGCGATAATTCGTTTTCTTTTGTATGGTTTCTGCTGTTGTTATTGCTCCACTTGGTGGAATTGATCAATATTCGGACCATGTTTGTCGTATGACTCCAAGAAACAGGGTTTTGTGTGTAACAGACAAGGTTTGGGTTGAGGATAATGTGGTCTTTTCGTTCACTGCATCAGCTTGGTTGTTGGCTGGATGGATTCTTACTGATTAATTAATTAATGCCTGGTCGTATCCGTTGCGTTTTGATATTCTTTGTTTAATTTTTATTTTGAAATTGTGAACGTTGTTGAAATCAAATATTCAAATATTCAGTGCTTCTCTTTGGTGTAACGTGTCTCTCTGCTACTCAGAGTGTGATCTTCTCTCTTCTTTCTTCTGTTTTATTTTCCTTTTCCAATTGGTGGGTTTGCGACACTGGTTTGTATAATCTTGTTTTACCTTTTTTTTTTTTCTTTTTCTGTTTTTCTTTTCTGTAGTAGTCCTGCGGAAGCTGAGATTTGATGAGCTTGTGGCAGTGATTGTACTGAAGGTTTAATTCATGAAGAAACTATTCTTTTTCAAATCTTCTGCGTCTAGCAGTGGAAATAACACCAACGCAACTCCACCAAAATCAACAAATAAGCAAAAGGCATGGGATAGTGTTTCCGAGATTGGAATGAACAATCAAGCTTACGGTAAAGCTGATGATTATTTCCAGAGCCCCAAGGGCTTATTCTCCAAAACTCGAAAAAATGTTTCTGATGATCAGAGTTCTTCTGGTGTTCCAGATCTTAGAAGGAGCAGGTCACTGTCGTCATCTGCTTGCCAGTTCAGAGATCCAACCAGGTCTCCTTCAAGTAGCATTGTTAGTGATCCATATCATCAATTTGAGCGTTCATCTCGGTGAGACTTGATAACCTAACTTTTGAAGCATATTGTTGACTGAATTGAAGCTTATTCCACGTTGTATTGGCTATATTTTGCACATATTTATTTTGGTTGAACATTCTATGTGTATATATCAGTTGTCAGGCTCCTAACTACGAGAAACAAAAGCGGGACAAGCCAACCCAAGTTTCTTCTGTCCAAAATTTGCACAGATATGAGAGACCTGGGTCTACCAGTTCTTCAAGATCCCATCACGAGTCATCTGGGAACTCATCCACTTGTTCCAGCAAGGTTGTTGATCGTTACATTGATGGAGAGCAGCATCCGGAGGAAAGTAGGCCCAGGAACAATTCACAAAGAAATAATAGTAGACATGGGAGCTATGGTATGAAGCTTCCGCCAAAAGTTCAGCTTACAGCACCAAATTCACCAACTCATGGAATCAAAGACAAACCAAGGGTTCATTCATTTAGGGAAGCTAAAGCTACCCGTCATCGGTTCTCATCCCGAGATTGGACAGAAAATTGTGTTGCACCAGAGTCCCCGAGGAGTCTTGCAAAAAATGTGATCGAGAGACTTTCTCAGTCCTGTGATATCCCCAAGACATGTTCGCAGAATGTTACCACTGATAATCCAATCACAATTGAAGATATATATTCTAGATCTGTGAATGGACACTATGACTCTGATTTTGATGATGCTCGGCCGAAAAATAATTTGCTGGATGAGTCCTACAGAATGACAAATGGCTATCATGGCATAGATGGCAATTTTGAGGGTTTAAGCTGTGATGAACCTGAAGAGGATGCAGATGCAGACCTAATAAGAAGATCAAAGGAGGCTGAGGAGAGGGTTATTCTTCTTTCAAAGAAACTGGAGCGAGAAAGCTTTTTTCCTGATGGTGGTTATGATGTGTCAGTACTGATTCAGACAATCAGACATCTACTAGAGGAGAAAATAAGTTTGGCTCTGGAAGTTTCAACCCATCTAAGGTCTCAAATTTCTGACAGGGTCTCCGCCAGAGAAGAACTTAGCCGTGTAAAAACAGAACTTGAGTATCGGAATCAGAGACTAGAAAAAGAAAAGAATGAGATGCAGTCAGCATTGGAGAAGGAATTGGACAGAAGGTCAAGTGACTGGTCATTTAAACTTGAGAAATACCAGTTAGAGGAGCAAAGGCTTCGTGAGCGAGTTAGAGAGCTTGCGGAGCAGAATGTATCACTTCAAAGGGAAGTCTCCTCTTTAAGTGAGAGGGAAATGGAAAGCAAAAGTGTGATGGCATATACTGACCAACAACTCAAGGTATTGACTGATAACACAGAGATAATGAAAAAGGAAATTCTGGATTTGCAGCAAAATCTATTGGAACTACAAGAGAAATATAAGGTATCAGAAGAAAACAGGGATTGTATCCTAAGAAATTTTGAAGAGAAGGAGAAGGAGTGCAAGGAGTTACACAAGTCCCTTACAAGGTTATTAAGAACTTGCAGTGAGCAAGAGAAGACAATAACTGGATTACAAGATGGGTTTAGCGAGGAGCTTCATAAAACCCAACCCATGGAGAGTGCTGACAAACAAACTACAAAAATGCGAATGGAGCAAATGAGATTGACTGGAGTGGAACTTGCCTTGAGAAAGGAGTTGGAGTCTTGCAGGTTTGAGGCAGATTCTCTTCGCCATGAGAATATAATGCTCTTGAACCGGTTGAAAGGTGACAGGAAAGAATGTGTTGCTACTACTTATAGACTAGATAAAGAACTATGGGCCCGCATCTACTGCCTTCAGAATCAAGGCCTAACAATGCTAAATGAAAGCACATACTTGTGTTCAAAATTACTGGAATTCGTTAAAGGTAAAGGAAACCGTCTTCGCCAAAATGTCCAGCTGGATCAAGAAGTGATTGGAAATGGTTTAGATGGGCAATTTATTGTTGAATCTGAAACTAAAATTCAGGGGCTGAAAAGTGGCACTGAGGGTTTAACAAGGAGTTTGCAGACGATGTCTTCTTTGTTGAAAGATAAGTCAAATCCACTGACTTCTAAATTTCAATCAGAGTGTATAGAAGCTGGTAAACTAGCTACAATAAATGATCAATTATCTGAGGTAAATTTCTTCAGGAAGTTTTACTTAATGGAATTAAATTGTGAAAACTCTATTCTACTGCTGCGTGTTGATTTACTTTAAATCTGTTTTACATAATTTGTTCATTGAAAATTCATGTCGATCATGTTGATACTTGTATAGGATATTTTAAGAACTGAACTTAAAGCAGAATGTTTGTTGACGAGCTTATTAAGAGAGAGTCTGTACTCTAAAGAGCTCCAAGCTGAGCAGATGGAAGCTGAACTTGCTACAGCAGTGAGAGGAAACGACATACTTAGATCTGAGGTGCGAAATGCTTTGGATAATCTTTCAAGCGTAACCCACAAGTTGAAGGACCTCGAACTTCAGGTCAGTCTAGCGTAACCCACAAGAGTATTGAAGTTTATTTATTAAACTCATCTAATGAATGTTTATACATGGTGGTATGTCGTTATTGTTGTCTTGTGGGTAAATAACTAGGTAGTTTTTTCAATTGCTATTACTTAAGCCTGTTAACCAATCTCCTGGAAAAATTGTTGAGGCAGATGTTGAAGAAAGATGAGAGTAGAAACTGCCTTCAAAATGATCTGCAAGAGTCTAACAGGGAATTGACAATCATGAGGGGAAAATTGCCCAAAGTGACAGAGGAGAGAGATTATATGTGGGAGCAAGTGAAGCAATATAGTGAGCAGAATATGTTGTTGAACGCAGAGGTCAATGTATTGAAGAAGAAGATAGAGACACTTGAAGAAAACAACCTCGAAAAGGAAGGTCAAATATCCATCTTGCAAGACTCTCTTGCCAAAAGACCCTTTGATGATCTCCTTGGGAGTCCCGACCATAAATTTTTCAGTACAAAATTACTATAATAACTTGTTTTCTCATAGGCCTATTTCATTGTTCATAGTTACCAGCATCTGTGAATGAGTTGCTTTTTTTATTGTTGCTCTTTCTTTATAGTTTCTTTCACAGCAATTTTTCTTATATATGTGAAGTGTAAGATCGGACAGAAAAATTAAAGAATACAAAGTTCCATTTTCCCCTATTCCTCGGGGAATCATGAAAATTAGTCTTAGCTTCAGTTGTTAAAAGGGACTCAAAGGCTAATCACGTATTAACCGAGAAATAAGTCAACTCAACTTTGATAAGTTAAAAACTTTATAATTTCGTCTTACCACGAGTTGGTAGATTTTGTATCTCACATAAATATATTTTGTTATTCTAATTTATTTTACATATTATTAAGTATAATCAAAATATATTCACTTAACTCATCTATTTATAATAATCAAATTTAATTGTTATTTTTTTACAACCTATTACTATCTGTTAAGGAAGTGAAAATTAAAGTGTGAATTCAGTTAAACAAATAAATTAAATTTCTAAAACTGATAGTTGATAAAAGAGTAAATAAACAACAAATCATGAAGGTGCTAAGATTTTAGTCTTCATTTTCCTATCAAGAAGCTTGAAAATCAAAGTGCCAAGCAGACTTTTTGTATTTATTCTTACAACGGATGACGTTTTCGTAACTATCGCTAATTATATAATTAAATAGTTTTAAATTTGGCACACGAGGAAAGAAAAAAACGGTGAAGGAAACTACGTCGAAAATACTAAATCATGTCCAGATTTCTTCGAGGGGCAAGAACATCTGCAACACCATCCAATCTCCAACCTCAGGGTGGTTATCTGCACCTATGGTCATTTCTCATTGTTGACATTATAATACCAAAATGCTAAATAAACATGTTTTCTATTTTTTTTATTGGCGTAAAATATAATTAAACTTTTTAACGAATTATATACACTTCTATAATTTTTTAATGGATTAAATATAATTTTAGTACATAAATTTGATCACAATATTGAAATTCATTTATTTTTCAAATTTTAATATAATTTGGTCTTTAAACTTTAAAAATAATAGATATAATCTTTTTAATTAAATTGTGTTAAAAACATGTTTTATGCTGATATTTGATTGTTTACATTATTTGATACATTTAATCTTAAATGTCAGTCTAAAATAGAGATGTCAACGGGACGAGTAGGATACGCGGGTAGTAGCTTCCTTGTACCCTTCTCGCTAGATAAATATTTGTCTTGTACCCGTACCAATATCCATCGGATATTTGTTATGCGGGTACTCGCATAATTTTTTAATATCCACGGATATCTACAGGTATCCACGGATATTTACAAAAAAATAAAAATAAATATTTAACAACCTAATTTAATCGTAAATTCAAATAAAATATAATACATAACATTCATAAATTTTTAAAAAAATTCAAATAACTCATTTAAATAGTGTTGAATAACAGTTTACAAAGAAATGAAATTTTTTTAAATCTAATTGATAAAAAAATAACTCATTCAAAATCAATATGTTAATATTTTAATCATATTTTTTTATTTTTTTTAATTTAAATTAAAGTATAACGAGTACGAGTATCAACGAGTACAAATATTATGATATCCATACTCGATCTGTTAACATGCGACTATTAAAAATACTCGTACCCATTACCCACGGATATCCATTTACAATATCCATTTCCTGCCCGTTGTGGGTTTAACCGCATATACCTGCGGATACAAATTTTGTTGACATCTCTGTTCTAAAACATAATTTAATATGTTAAAAAAAAAAGATGACATTGTTGGGTTAGAATGACTCTTCTGCTGCCCTTTCATTTTAAGTTTGAAACAAAATGTATAAAAGTTTAAAACAAACACAAATTTCAATTTTGTATTCAAGTTTATGAATTAAAAATATATTTAACACTTTTTTAATAATCTATCTTTAAAAGAAAAAAATAACATCAGCAAATGTTCAAAACTTAAAATTACTTTTAAATAATTAACATGGATCTTAATTAGAAAAAAAAAAAGTTTTTGCAATGGAATATATTTTCGATATCTTAACATTTATGGTTCAAAAAACAAGTGAACTCGCACAAGCAACAGGATAAATTTAATCTTAGTACAGTGCAATACCCTTCATCAAGATTAGTACAGGGCACACAAAAGGAACTTGTAATGCACACTATGAATCTAACCTCAGATTGTGGAAAGAAGTAATAGATCCTGTGAAACTTGAAAAACACATAACATGGAGCATGCAAAACTGAATAGAGCATAAGAAGGCACTTAATTACTTATTACCACAAAGTCCAAAATTCAATATTTGCATAGACCATCTTTAAGGGAATCTAGTATGGAGGTCCCATTTTCCATTTGGTACATAGAAATCCCATATTTTCAAATAAGTACCCCTTATTGACTGCTCCAAATAAGAACTATAGAGATGCAGCTTTCCAGAAGTCAATTGGCATCCTTTGCTGAAGCCAAAGAACAAGTGTAAGCACAAGAAAATAGTAATAATGATACTTACAAAATAAATTTATGCAATAATAAAGAGTCAAATAATGCATGCTCACTACCAGAATCCATGTTACAAACCTACCTTATCAATTGGCATTTTCTCTCTAACTGAATCAACAAGTGATAAATCGATATCAGCTACTACAATCCCTGTAGACAAACGATCTGAAAAAGGAACACAAACAAAACCAACCATAGAATTCAGCAAACTTTGGTTTAAACAAAACAAATTTTGGTACTGCAAGAAACTACATCAAGCAAATTTTGGTACTGTCGAGTTTTTTACCTGGTAATCGACCAACAATTGTCCCCCATGGATCGATAATTAATGTGTCACCATAGCTTTCTCTTTTATCACCATGTTTGCCAGTTTGAGCAGCAGCAATGACCTGATATTTCATTCATCAAACCACATTTCTATAAAAAAGTAGCAAAGAAAACAATAGTTGAAACATATTTCCTCAAATAACTTGTTCTAATCATAACAAATGCACGAAAAGCTGTAAATATGGAAATTATAACTGATCTGTGTAAAGAATTTAACGTGTCCAATCCAATGATTATACCTTTACCACACTTCAGTTGATGGAAGCATGGGAGAAGAGGGGGAAGGATAGTACTGTTAAATGCAAAAATGAATTCTTACATAACATTGAGTCTCAATTGCACGGGCACGAAGGAGAATCTCCCAGTGTGCAGCACCTGTAACTTTAGTGAATGCTGAAGGTACCAACAGTACCTGCATGTTGTAAAAGGAAAGAAAATTTTACATTCAAGACAACCAAATTTAATCGGGAAAATTTGCACTCATTACCTGAGCTTCATGTTGGAAACGTAACAATTGGTACATTTCAGGAAATCTCAAATCATAGCATACACTGAGGCCCAAACGCCCAATAGGACTGTCTACTGCAACAATATCCTTGCCTGTAAACAACAGGAAGATAGATTTTCACATGAAAACATTATCCTTAATTGTTCATATCATGTTTAAGTATGCTTATCTTCTCTGTCAAACACATGACTAATACTAATCATGTTCCTTGTTCTTTCACTTGTTATTTTCTTGTTCTTTTAAGGTGGAAGCAGACACATAAAATTTTCAAACCAGACTCAGACTTTTCAGAATGGACTTTACACTCATGACTAAGCAGACCAAAGGCTCGTTAATCTTCAATACTTTATAGAGAGAGTAAATGTCCAACCTGGTTCTGTAAATTTACTTTCTTTATATACCCTTCCACCAGGAACATCTACATCAAACCTTTAAATAAAACAAAGTGAAAATTAAACATCAATTGTTTACAGCCACAATAGCACAAACAGAAAGCAGTAAATTTCTCGATTCAGGAGGACATAGCACATAAACTATACATATCTAGGACTTCATAAACAATCATTTACATTATTAATAGTTGCAAGTATTATACGTTACTGATCTTACAGGTGTATCTTTCTATAAGAGCTTCTAATTTTCCCAGTCTCATCTACTATAACATGAGTATTACACAAGTGGGTAGGATCTGATCCTTTCTCTTGGAAGCCTCCAAGTGACAACCAAATGCTGGATTCTCTGCAGTGCATTAGAACATGTAAAGTATTCACATTTTTCAGACAAAAATATGCAAGAAGACAAATTGTTCACACCCATGAGTTCAAACACTTGATCGGATGATTCACAATTGTAAAGTTGAAATATGAAGAAAATGAAGAGATGGGTATAAGTATGACCTGGCCAAAGAGCAATACTGGTTCATAATTGGTCCATCCAATGGTTGAGCAACACTAACACTGTCCCCATCCTTGGTACCCACATAAGAGAAGGCCTCGGGAAAGCAAAGCAATTTGGCTCCAGCTGAAGCTGCTTCCTTTGCACACCAAACCCAGTACTCAGTATTCAAAAGAAAAACAGAAAAAAGAAAGAGGATATAGAATAGAAGAGGAAAATATGAGAGAAAATAAAGGGAACCCAGAAAAGAAAAGATGGAAAAGAAGAAAACTTTGACAAGGCGAGAGCAGGTGGCAAAATTGGCGGCGAGGTCGCTGACCGATGTCATCTGGGCCGCTGCAACTCGGAGTGAGTTAGGAGAAGCCACGGCCATGGTTGTTGACCAAAGTGAAACTGATGATTTGGGAATGGGAGAAGCAAATCCACCAATAGCACTCACTTGCACGCAATGCATATACATTACATTACATTATGTTATAAGATCTTACATCAACCAATTCATCGGACAAATCTTTCCATATATACTTGCCATGTCTTGGTAATTAAATATTTTTTCTTGTTAGATGTTGAAAAATCAAATATATGAGTTTATGAAATGGAAGAAAGTATTATCTTTGTTCATGGTGATTAGGGCAAAGAATAGACTTTGTTCATGATTAACTTTTATTGAAAAACCTAATTTACCGGCTGTTGGTTAAGTCTTCATTTGTGAACCGTATCTCCTATTGAAAAATTGCATTTACATATTTGCTTTTTGTGAGATAATATTAAATGATATTCCTATCTGCTTTAATTTTAAAAGAGATTTTCGTTTTTTCATTACTTTTTAGTAAACTAATATTTCTATTCCTTTTTTTAAAATAAGCCATAAACTTGTTTTATAAATTTAATAAATAACAGTACTTCTTTTATTTCGTTTTAAAAAATTTATAAATTTTTTAGAATATTGAAAATAAAGAATTTTAAAAAAAATTTAATGGTAACATATCACACCATAGATCTAGGGATGACAAATAAATTCATCCATGTGGATATTGTCTGAACTTGTCTCCCTCCGATGGGTATTTTCTGAACCTATCCTCGTTTTGACGGAAAATTTTCATATTGACTAAATATGGATGAGTATAGGAAATACCTGACTTTTTCAATTGAGTACGAGGTTGAAATGTATATATTTGCCTTGTCCCTACCCCATAGTCATCATATCTTCGTATACGTTTAAATGATTAAAATATTATATATATATATATATATATATGTATGTATTATATATTTTTTATTTTTTCTAATTGTTTGGTTTGTCATGAAATTAATCCGTATCTCCAAGCTATTTTTTGTTTTATCACAAACTTTATACAATTATGTTCAAATGATGTATGTCAATTAAATATATTTTATGTCTCACATTTGGATATTTCTACTATTTTTTAATATTTTTATGTATTGTATTTTTTTATGTTCACATGAGAATATTTAACACTTTCAATTTAAGTGTTCAGCATCATAAACCTCTCATGTACTAGGTTACATAAAAAATTATTTTTTTTATTCTACTATTATTAATTTTTGTTTCATTTGAAAAACTCTTTTGTATGGGGTTTAAACAATATTTGTTGTCTCTCAATAATCGATTATGTTGATATATCTTCATCTTATCATATTTTTAATTACACATTTGTTTTTTTTATGTGATTTCATTCCATGGTCACTCAGATTGTTTCTAAGACACATTTAATCATTTTGTTAACATTTTTATTTGTTGTTTATTTTTACCATGTAGAATACTCTTTTGATATTTTTTATATAAATATTTTTATTTTTAAATTCATTATCATACATGTAATTTTATAAGTAAAATTTATTTACCATAATATAATAATTTAATGCCATGGTTTTTGTTTATCATCATCCAACATATATTGAAGTTCAAAAGATGAAATATATATGTTAAAATTATAATATTATTAGTTTAATATTTGTTCTTTGTGTAATTTTGATCAAGTGATGTATTATAACTTTTATTAGTGTATAAAATAAAAGATTTCATTAGAATTAAAAAATTAAAGTCAACAAACATCTAAAATATTTTTTTTATTTCAATATTTTTTTAAATATTTTTAAATTTTATCAACCAGGTTTCATTAAAACTTGGAAATTTAATAAATGTTTTGGTTTTCATGAAATCTTATTTTTGGTATTTTAATTTGAGATGTATACAATTGAAATATATACAATTGTAATTTCTTTATAAATATTTATATTGAAGAAATAAATCTCTTTTTAATATTGAATATGTGATAAAATTATGTTTCATTAATGTAGTTTCGTATTATTTCATAAAAAATAATTAATTAATATTAAAACATTAAGAAAACATGTACGAGTATGGGTAAGAGTATATACTTGTTATTTGGTAGGGATGAGGATGAAATAAAAATTTGATACTTATTGAATTTAGATACAAGGATGAAGATGAATTTTTTCTCTGAAAATGAGTATGAGATAGTTAAACTCATCCCCACCTCGTTCCGTTGTCATCCCTAGATATAACTAACAAATAAGAACTAGAATCAATTTCTCAACTTTGATACCATGTTAATAAATAAATTTTAAGATTAATTTAACTCCACAAAACCTCTCTATAGAAAATAAAAAACATCACAATTATTAAAGTTTTTATTTGACTAATCAAACATAATAAATTTCTTACAAATTTGAGCATTTTTAACTGAAAACTAACAAATGCAGACATTATTTACACATGGAGAAACCATTTTACTTATAAATATTGAACCATAACTTTTCAAATATGGTGCCATCTCATTAATGTTAAAAATAGGATGAAAATTTTCATTATAAAGTTACATGCTTATATAAAATTAAATTTGACTCATTTTTATAAGTAGTAAATAGATTAATGTCTCCAAAAATACCTCGACACATGACTATTATATAGACATGGAGAAATTAACAAGTGCATGACTCTCATCTTGTGAGACACTTGGAAGATAATTTATGAACAATAGAATTTGTATAAAGACAAGACAAAAAGAGAAGGATAACTTAATGTTACTTTTTTTTTTCTACATCAATTATTCATAAATATTTATTTTCGCACAATATCTACGTTATAATATACTAGCGTAACACAGGCGCTATCGCGCCTGTGTGTATGTATTTTTTAAATATGGATGATATTATATTAGTAGGTGATAATATTATAATGTTATTAAGTTAATATATATTAAAATTATATTTATTAAAAATAAAGTGAAATATATCAGAACAAATAAAAGAATAACCATTGATAAATAAAGAAGAAGAGAAGAAGTAGAGACATCTGATTTTATAAAAAATTTGTAAAAGTAACGGTCAATTTTTAAAAATTTAATAAATTGCTATATTTAAAGGGTAAAATCGGTATTTTGAAAAGTAGACACAAAAAGAAAAATCTCCTTTTATATATTGTTATAAATTAAGTCTTATAATAACATTTAACCTATAAATTTTAATGCTAAAAGCGGTCTAAAATGCCACTATGGTAAATTGGATTACATTTATGTAATGATACGAGTTCCAACACGATCAAAACAGATTTAACCTAATTTTAATTTACACATATAGAAAAATAAACATCGTAATTTGCAATGTTAGCTTCTTTTAAACTAAACACTTGTTGAAATATAATTTAGAGTAAACAAATCCTAGAATTAAAAACACGAATAAAAAAGTATAATTTGTGCTATACTCAATAATACCCGTCAAATTTATCTATGGCTTAATAATACGAGCTTGACCCAAATTTAATTATCATTAATCATGTGAGTTTGACCCATCTATTAAACGGTGTAATATTTTGTAATTGTTATGTATTTTTAAATAAAATATTACAAATATATATATATATATATATATATATATATATATTATTAAATATTATATAATAATTTTATGTAAAAAAATGAATTTTATTTATTTTATCATAATCATCATTTTATATTACTGTTATTATTTACGTCAATTTTTATTAAAATTGAACAACATTAAAATAATTAAACAATTCTTATTTTAATATATTTCTAAAAATACATATCACCTCAATTTTAAATTATATAAACAAACACTAAATAGTTTTATATTAACATTAATTTTTTACATAATACATATCTAAATGAAACTTTCAATATGAACGATCAAATTTTTTTTTTAAATATGGTCCTCTAAAATAATATTAAATATGTAACACGAGGAAAAATTACATCCATACAATTTTATCCAGTTAAGCATATATCATTTTAGATAAAAACTAGACGTAGCTGTTTTTTCAATGAACCAGTGACTAAAACATAGAACTCGAATAATTGAAGAACTTTTACATTTGATTTATAAGGAAAGAAAAATAATAAATGTCAATCAAACAGTACTTAGATTATACAGCATAGCTTTTCCCAACCAAAACATTTCCAGTGTTATTGATGTGCATGAATCATGGTTCTGATTCTGTACTAGTTACTCTATTTCTTTGTTTCTTGCTATTTTTTTCTTTATAATCTCTCATACATAGCGAAAACAGTACTTTCTATTTCTTAGATTGTGGAATGCAACACATATAATATAGTAATAAGATAGCATAAAATTGAACAGAATTTATTTATGTTCTGCAATATCCATTTACATTACATCCATTGAGCTTGAACTTAAGAAGCAATGGCCCCTTTGGTGCCATATCAACATTAGCTACACCATCATATGCATCTTCACTCCCATACGGCACCGTTTGCTGATATTCTTCGATCACAGTTTCTGCATAATAAAACTTGTTCATCATATGAATCTCCTCTAAAGTACTGTGTCGTGCCACTGCTAAAATATCCACCATGGATCGTTTCTTGCCTCTCCCTTTACGCCTTCTGCATTTGTCTTTCACTGCCTTCTGCATTAGTGAACTTATCTTGTGAGCATGAGTTGAACTTGGCTGAGATAAATTGGCAGAAATATTGCTGCAGTGTTGTTCATTTCCCTCTTTCACTTTGTAGTCACAGTCATTTTTCATAGCTTGTGGATGGTAATCATACTCAGCTTTGCAGGAATCAGCTTCTTTTTTACTATTATTATTATTATCACTTGATGAATAATGCATCAAGTTAGCACTATCTTTGAGTGGTTCAGTAAGTGAAGTTTGGCTTCCAAATGGTGGCAACACCTCCTTCTCCTTGAGGCCATGTTTAAGACACAACCACAAGTGCTTCTCATGAAATGGCCAGTTTTGAAAGAAATTTCTGTGACGAGAAGCAAGAACATACTGTCTGCAACATAATTAATTATAATCTATCATCGATGAAGAAAAGAATTATTAATATTTCTCAACAACTAAACTTAAACTAGCCTTAATCAAACCTTGCAGAATCTAAACACAGTTTTGATAAAATTCGCAGACAAAAGCAAAAAGACAAGGAGTTGTGATGAACAGAGAATAATCATAAGCTTAAGTTGTGGTGTGTACTTGTGCTGGAAAGAATATAAATAACCTACAGCACACATGTGCTAGACACCTTACAAGCTCAACATAATGAATGCAAGAGATCAAAATAGAACATGCAATAATGAATATATTGAAGGAAAGAAAGAGATTAAAACCTTATTCGTGAATTGAAACGTTTATGGCAACTATTTAAGGCACTTTAGTACCTTAATGAGAAGGGTTTAACAGCATCTTCAAAACCCGTTTGTTGTAGCAGAGATTGTGGAACCGCAGGTAGGTTTTGGTTTTGTTGCTGAGACATCATTCAGCACAAATACTGAAACTTTGCAAGTGGATCCCAAACTAATCTCTCTAAATTAATATTCAACCAAAAATCATAAAACCCCAGTTCGTGTATATGAAAAAAGCTCCATAAAATGACCACATGAAATACCTGCGACACACAGAAACCAAAATTAGAGACTCGCAACGACAAAATCTGCATGTGGGTATGCAAAAGATGCTCAATTTATGGGCAAAATAAAAGGGATCAAAGGCGAAACTCTTGAAGGAGTTTGTGAACGAAACACAGAGTCCGCTAAACCTTGAAGCTTCAGAGGAAAAGAGAAAGTGTGAGGGAGAAATGGGTAAGGTAGGGTTTCAAGAAAACGAGTATGGCGAGACGAGAAACACGATTTCAGTGATTGAAAAGAAAAAAAGAGAGAGAAAGTAAGCGAAGCGTGAGGAACTGAACTGTCTGGGAGGAAAGAAGAGAATGGTCTCTTGGTAGTGCTGTGTTGATTTTTTCACTTGTCTTGGTTTTATTTTTGTTGACTTCATCTAACTATTGCTTAACGTCTAATAGTGTAATTAAGAGAGGGTTATTTTCGTTAATTTCAATTAGGTTTGCCTCACTCACACACTCAAGAGTTTTTGGCTTGTGACAGTCTCCTTAAAAACCCCAAAACAGGGCATGCTCTTCAACTTGGCTTGTCATAAACCACACCAATGCACTCGTCAAATTATTTAAAATTGAAAATATGAAGATTTACAGAAAATAAATTGGGTAAAAAATATAAAGGGAAGTTATTTATCATACATGTGTTGGTTAAAGTAATTTTTCTTCCTCCATATAGATTTTACAAGCTGTTTTTGTGTTACGGGTATATTAATAGTTAAATATAAAAAAAAAATTGCTTAGTTTGGAAATAGCAGATATATAGCAAGAAGTGGTAAAGAGTATCAGTGTGGAAACCCAACTTCTGCAAGAGAAAGTACTACAAGCAACAAGAATCTCAGATTTACTTGTTTAAGAGAATCAAGAAAGAGATACCCATGTGCTACATCCTACCCTATCTATGGTGATTTTATTTACGTATCTGAATTTAATAAAGTATAGAATATATATAACATATTTTAGAATTTCCAATGCTTTACTATTTCAAATATTCCATCATAAAAGGCACAGAACTTTAGACCAAATGTAGCAAACTTGGTTCAGGTTTTGGAAGATTTTGCATCCTGTCTAGTTTGTATCTGGTTCCATTTCTGCAATAAATTAAAGAAGCTTGAAGGGTAACATGGAAAAAGTCCTGATACAGAAAAAAGTATATATAACTTCTATCATCAACTTCATTCATAACTATTATACCTCAAAGCTTAAGCGACGTTTGTTTTTCTTTTGGGTTTAAACCACATTATTTTCTTCGGTACATAATTTCGTGTCACTTGATTCGTATGTTCGATGTTAATGTTGTCTATCTTATAGTTCATCCCAACAGATGTAGAATATGTCGAAAGCTTTCCAGATTTGAATATTGAGCACTGAGAAGTACAGTTCGGGCTTCATGAGCTTCATATGGCAAATTTCTTGATTTTAAATTTTGCAATATGGATGTGTGGAGTGTGATCGCATGCATTCGTTGAAATATGATTTGAAAGTTATTGCAAAATGCTTCGTAGGTAATGCTGTGAGATCATAGCATTTGGAGTACAAAGACATAAAAAATACCTGAGAAAATTTCTTTTAATTAGTACCAATATTAAGTAATCAACGTCTTTGCCACAAGAAACAAAAAATAAAAAAAAAGGTACACGAGCTCGTTTTATGGTGTTTCCTTCCACCAGCTGAGAAAGTTTTCTCCAGTGAACCAGATTCTGAAAAGTCTTTCTTACATCATAACAAAACTAAAAACCAGACAATAATAAACAAATAAATACATATATATATATATATATATATATATATATATATATATATGTAATGAAATACTACATGCATGCATGCCAACCAATACTCCGAATCGTTCAACCGAGTACAGAGACAAGTGGTTTGAAACACTTATTTTTGATTTGGATCCTTTTTCTTTCTCATTATCAGTTCAACACATGTCTCGTTCAAATCAAGAAACATAGCAGAAAACAGACATTCAACACTTTCGACTAAATTAAAGTAGAAATACGTACTCGTGGTCCTAGTAGTCTTTTTTGTTTCCTATATATTTACATTCCCTTTATCCTAGTATTCATTTTCTTTTGGTCTTAACCATTCAATCCTATTACCATGCTCTTGTTAAGTGTATTAAGTCAAGCAGTTATGTGTATGATGTTACCTTATTTTGATAATTTTTTTTTAATCTAGTTTTAATTCAACACTTCAATTACTTTTAAATTATTTATTTTAATTTTTTTAGTGATATAATAATCGAAGAGTAATTGAAATGATAAATTAAAAGTAGATGAAAATATTATTATATTTTTCTGCCTTTGCTGTTATTAACAGAAACTCTGTATAATACAAATGAGTGTTTTTCACAGTATTATTCATGATCAGTTTCTTTCAAAGGTTCTAATAGCTGACTATACACATATATCTAACAAGAGTTTCTTATATTAAAACAAAACTGTTTATTTAAGTTGTTTCATTTTCTTTATGAAAAAAAAAATTATAAATAAGCATAAGAAATAATCAACTAAGATTCGTGCGTCAAACAAATAACCTGTTAAATGAAACTCACTTTTGATAAATAGTACATAACCTGAAATTAAATAATAAAGTTTTTTTTTTTTTAAATCTTGTCTTATTTTTGTATTGTTAAAAATTTTGCACCAAGTTTAAAAATATTCAGAAATACAATACTTATAAAAAGGGTGACCCAAAGTAATAAGTAAAATTCACAAACACACTTATTATTTGTCAATTATATAATAGTAAAATTCACACTATAAAAATAGTAAAAGTGTGAAACAGTTAAGTAGCCAATTTAAGAGTCCAATTAAATGGGTTGACCAAAAATATTATAAAATAGACTAAATCAAGATAAAAAATTTGTGGTACAAATTAAATTGGACAATTTTTTGTCCAATCCATTTGACCCATAATAAATGTACTATGGACTTAGGTTGAATTGACTTGTGATTGATTCATTTATCAGATAATAATTAAATTAAGAAATAAAAATAATAGTATTTTTTGAAACACATATTATAAATTTTATTCATATATCAAATAGTTGCATTTAAAAATAAAATTTAATGGCATGACTTGAATTTTAATACATACACACACATGTATATATATATATATATATATATATATATATATATATATATATATATTTTTTTTTTTTTTTTTTATTATATTTTTAAAGTTGATCAAAACTATCTATTGACTTGATACATGATTTAATTAGAAAAGAAAAATGTAATCCATTTAAAATTTAACTAAACTAGTCCTAGATTTTTTAATTAAATATATATTTTAAATTGTGTTTTGTCTTTATATTAATCTATGTACCCATTTCATAGTTGTGTCAAACTGAGTTTCATGAACTATAATATAATTTTCATATATAATCTGTTAAGAAAAACATTTGGTATTACTTTCATAAAATAATTTCAAAAAAAATCCAATTTTTTAAAAAGGATTTGAAAATGAAAAATATATTTAACTTTAAACTTATTGTTTGAGAAGACAAGGAGCTAATTAATATTTATTTATGCTTATGAAGAATTTCTTATCCAATCCAATCTCACCTTGTACAATTTGCATTCCTAACGGGTTGTCTCATTAACTAATGTTTATGACACAGTTTTTAATTATATTGAATGCATTATATTATTTAATACTTAATGATAATAATGCCATGCTCATAAATTGCAACATTATAATACTTACTCCCTCGATGCCTTTTACAAGAGAAATAAGAATTTTGTTTGAGTTTCCTGAATAAAACTCGATCTAAAATATTTTTTATAAAAAAATCAATCTAGTATCTATAACAATATATAAAAAAGATTTTCTCTTTTTATGTCCACCTTTTATAATATCAGTTTTATCTTTAATTATTTTAAAAATTAATTATTTTATAAATAATTTACTTTTAACTATTATTCTAAAAACATCTTTTGTCTTAAACCATTATTTTAAAAACTTTTTTTTGTATATATTTTATTTTTTTAATTTTACATTTACCACTATTTTAAAAATTAATTATATATTTGTTCTTCATCTTAACTTAAATTTTTTAAAAATTAAAAAATGCGAACACAGACGGGACAACACATGTGTGTTCGCTAGTATCCGAAGAACTACTTTTATTTTTTTTTAGAAAAAATACTTTTGATTATAAATTATTTTTGAAGTTCAATAAATAGAATTCACTAATTTTATTAATTTAATAAATCAGTTAGTTGAATTTATAAAAATATTTTTTTAACACATTTTTTTATAAAAAATAATATGCCAAATATTTAATAAAAATACTTTCATAAGTCAAGTCGATGAAATATTCATATTTTGAAATAGATAAAGACAAAAATAATATTAATGTGTGGTGAATAAGAAAAACAATTTATAAAAAAATGGTGAAGTTAATAATTTTGTTTCACTTATTTTTATTATTTTAACTATCTCTTTTATTTATTTACTTTTATCAACAACTCAACTTTTTCATTTTATTTATGGTGTATTTTGACTTTGATGTTAATGGTTTCTCTGCTCTCACCTAAACACAAGAGGGGTAAGCCACACGCGAAGTTACCAAACAACAATACAACCTCATAAAACTACATATAAAAAAATACTGTGGGATTCAAAGTGCTAAAAATTATATATATATATATATATATATATATATATATATATATATATATATATATATATATAAAATAGTTCTGTCTTTACAAATTACCCTACATTTACAACAGTTTCTCATTAAAAAATTGATGTTTTGACATTATCTATTCTATACATACAATTAATTAATAATTACTTTATAATAGTAACATCTGAATTAACTAATAATGACTTGATAAATAATTAAAGTAAGTGGTTATTGACTAATTGTAATTTTTATTTATTATTAAGTTTTAACTATTTTATAAATTTGTTTATTTCTAATCATATCTTCATTAAATTATTTTATTAGATATTCAAAAGTGTTATAAAATAAAGGTAATAAGAGAGACAAAGGAGAGGAAGAATAGAGAATGAGAGAGTAGGGAGCAACTTCTGTTTTTATGTGTGTCTCATTACTGATAGGACGAGTCCTATTTATAGGT
>Ga0214542_1005390_pt1 | contig 24315 bp, 11 predicted proteins | sample CNSS1metaG_FD_160096 | JGI IMG/M metagenome (GOLD analysis project Ga0214542, IMG submission 160096) | Root nodule microbial communities from cowpea collected in UCLA plant growth center, Los Angeles, California, USA - CNSS1 | ecosystem: Host-associated > Plants > Roots > Nodule | place: USA...
AACCACAGATTGACACGTGGCACGTTGACTAACGACGTTAGTCAACTCTGTCTGAAAGGGACCTAATTGAAGCAATTTTCAAAAGTTGGGATGCAATTGACACTTTTTTAAAAGCGGGTACCAATTTGATACTCTAGTACCAAACTGGGTACCTTACGATTAATTAAACCAAAACAATAGTAAAAAAATCTAAAAAAAATGTAATTTAAAAAAAAAAATAGGTGTCAAAAATGAATGGTGGACGTGACGCAGTATTTACCATGTCATAGCAATTGTTAACACCGTTTAATATTGAGGACCAAACCAAATCCACATTTTACTATTAAGGACCAAACCAAATTCATATATTTTATAAAGACATGAATGTAATAAGATCAAACTTTGAAAGATAAACTAAATTCAAAATTGTGTTATATAGTTTAAGAAAAAAAAAATTAACCCATGTACTTATATATTGTATATAGGTTAAAATATTTTCTTGTTCCATGTTTTTGTTGAAATATCTTAAACAAGTCTTAAAATTTTTTTTAGTTTCAATTAGTCCATATTTTTTAAAATGTGTAACAAGGCCCATTCCATTAATATAGTGTTAACGGTGGTAAGGATGTTCCACGTGTTAGCTCCACATTTTTTTGAATTTTTTTTATTTTTTTTAAATTTTTTATTTTTTTTTAATTTTAATTTTTTTTGAAAATTATTTATGCCACGTGTCACGTCAGTATTGTACCACATGTCAAGTCAGTAAAGTGACACATGTCAAATTATTGTCTGAATCTCAATTTGTTTTATATATTTGTTATTTTTATTACATTTCAGTCCATTTTTTTAAATTTTTTAAATATATTTATTTTAACTTTTTACAAAATTGTTTTAATATTTTATATTTAAATTTATAAATTTTTTATTTTTAAACCAACTCTAACATTTGTATATAAATTATTTAAAATAATTTTGTAACAAGTTAAAATAAATATTTTAAAATTTTAAAACAAAATATAAAAAACTTAATATTATTAAAATGTTTAATAAAAATATCATTATAAAATTTATATAAGTTAAATTTGATCATAATTTGGAAAGGATGAAATTAAAAATTAAAAAAAAAATAGACTGAAATATAATTAAAATAACAAATATATGGACCAAATTGAAATTTCAAACAATGACTTGACATGTGTCACCTTACTGACTTGACACGTGGCACAATATTAATGTGACATGTGACATGAATAATTTTCAAAAAGAAATTAAAAAAATTAAAAAATTTTTAAAAAAATTTAAAAAATTCAAAAAAATGTTAAGCAGACACGTGACATATCGTTAACACCGTACTAACGGAATGAGCATAATTATTACATATTTTTAAAAATATAAACTTAATTGAGATTAAAAAAAATCTTAGAACTTATTTGAGATTTTTTAACAAATACATGAATCAAAGGAATATTTTAACGTTGTATATATAACAAACCTTTTTTTATATTCGTAATTATAAGAGAAAAATAGTCGAACACTGATGTCTTTACACTTGTACTATTAAAAGAAACCAAAAACTGCAAAGATGCCTTGTATCAGTGATTGACTAGAAATTACGAGAGGAATCCAACGTGCGGAGCAAGGCAATTAAATTAAAAACAGAAAAACAAAATATAAATATAAAATTAAAAAGCCAAGTTTCGTAGTGTTCTTTAGCTCAGCCCTCTTTCCGTTTGCCGGCAAAAACAAAACCCTATTCGAATTCTGCATTAATTTATCGAAGATTTTATCATAATGGTAACTTCTTCATCGTTTTTCTTCAAATTTCGTTCTTTTTATTTCAATTTCCCACAGGGAACCATCCTCAACCTCTAAAAAAATTTCGCTTATTCAATTTTGGATTCAGAAGAGCTTATTTTTCTACAGATATGATCATGCTTTTTCTTTTTATGTTCTCCTTGTTACTTGATTTGAAGCCCCTCTTTCCCCTTTATCTCTTTGCCCACCTTTTTATATCTTAGCTATCGGTTTGCCCAATTTCTTACACAACGTTGATAAGTTGTTTATTTTATTGGATATTTTTGTGGTCTTCAAATTTTGTTTGGGGCTTTGGAATTGGATGGGGTTGGGGGATAGGATCTTATTGTTGATGTTCTTAAAACAGACCCTGGATTATTATCCTTGTTTTGTGTACAGGTTTGTATCCTTGTTGTGTAGATTAGCATAGTTTGGACATTTTATTTTCTGGCTATACTGTGATCAGCAGAGATTAGGGCATAGAGGGTTATTTTTTTATTTTTTTTTCTTTTTTGAAGTTTGTTGAGTTTTGTATTGCTTTTGGGTTGTGAATCTGAAAATGAATTTTTTGAACAGACTACACCATTGGTGGCTGGGCTTGCTGTGGCAGCTGCGGCTTATGCAGGTAGATATGGTATCGTGGCTTGGCAGGCATTCAAGGCTAGACCACCTAGGATGCGTAGATTTTATGAAGGTGGTTTTCAGGCCACCATGAGTAGGAGGGAAGCAGCTCTTATACTGGGTGTTAGGTAACTTCCGTTTCTGTTTGAAGATTCTAATGTGTTGATTGACAATGGTTTTAACGGTGTATGACCTTTTCCTTTTGGGGCTTGTTTGCTCGGTTGAGAAACTGTTTATGGTATTACTTGACTTGGGATAATGATATTTCTTGGGATGTCTTTACAATCCTGTACTTATGTATACCCAACATGTAATAAAGGTTAAGTCTCTTCATGGTAAAATCATGTGACACAGGTCCTGTCCTAATCAGTGTTCGAGTTTTGGTTGATATCTCAAAGTATGTTATAAACATCAATAGAAGATCCCAGACAACAGTCCCACCATCTTATTATGTCAAATATTGGCTATGCTTGCATCTTCAAGCATGTGCGTAGAGTGTAGTTTTTGATTAATTTGTTATGGACTCTAGGCAATTCATATAACTTATTATGTGATTAGTTAGAATATTAGAAATATATATAAAGTGTTGAAGATCCTAGGTGGACTAGAGATAAAATAATTTATAGTATATATGTGGGACAAACCACACCAAACAAAGTTAGATTTAAACTCACTTCTTAATATTGCATCAAAGTCTATTATGGTGATTTTTGTTGAATCTATTGTGTTCGTGCTATTGGACCGTTGTTGAGTCACCCATGCATCTGTAGTGCCACACACGAGATGTCCATGGCTATGGGTGAGGAGGGTGTTGGGGATTCTATGTTGGCTAAAGATAAGTATAATTTCCATATAGAAGTGCAAGCACACGTAACTTTACAAGTTGGTTTTAGAATGATGAGTTAGGCTTAAACTCACTTTTTAATGGGCTTTGATACCAACATGATCTCTATTTGTAATAACTGAAATCTTTACAAAATTGAAATAAACATATTCTGAAATAAATAGGAAGACTCCGGTTATATAATTTCCTAATATGGAGAATATTTTTTATGCTAATAATGTGCTATTTACCACATAAAGCAACTAACCAACAACTGCTCATAAGTCTAGTATTCAGGCTGTATTTCTGTTCACTATGGACACGAGATTGCAGGATAAATCCTCCTTTTTCTTATGTGCAATTTGAGTATTGTAGATGGCTGAGAGATAAGGCACAGTATTGTGTAGATTGATATATGCATTGTAATGTAGTTATTTGGGTTAAAAAGATCTTCAAAATTGCATGTCCATTGTCTGATTTGAAGGTGGTCAGGAGTGCAGTATTGTGTCATTGTAATCACAAACACATCCACCAGATTGCTTTTCTGCACATCCTATTGAAGTAAAATGCAGTCATTCTGGTTTTTGTTCATATATGAAGTTATTGAAACCACTAATTTAGAAATCTTAACGATTTTTGCCACTTTTCACATTTGAAATATTTATGGCCTTTGACCTTCTGTACAATACCAAGGTTACCTCTGTTTAGATAGTAAAACATAAATTGTGACCTCTATTTTCTTTCAGCCACTAACCCCACTGCTTAGTGGTATTATTAGTGGTCATCTGCCATATTTTTATATAACCATTGCTTTCCTGCAAGGGTACAACTCGGTTTTTCCCTTTCATCGTAATGTTATTCATGTTTGCATTTCTCTTTTCCCTTTTCAAATCTAAATTGTGTTCCTCCTTCACACGTCTTCTTACTCCTTTAATTTGCCTCTATTGTTTTCCAAGTTTCAACAAGGTCTTCTATTCATGTTTCTGATATGATATGCTCTGTTTTTTATTTTCTATTAATTCTACTATTTTTCTCTTTACGTCATTCCTATGTTCCCATTACTCTTGAGAGCCATGGGATCATCCATCATAGTTAGAACAGTATTGCTCCTCTTTCTATTGACTTGTTAATGAAGTCTCAGATTGACAATCACTGTGTTTAGATTACAACTATCTGTTGTTAATTGTGAATATATCTTCTTATTTTGGTGCAATAATGTGTATGTTATAATCATTGATTTTAAGAAACAAGGCATATCAAGTTCTGTATCCAATTGAAAAGAAAGAAAAAGGAATATATTTCTCCAGTTGAAAGTTTAGAGTTGGCTTCCTTTTTGTTTTCCTCTTTGCCCTGATGTTAAATATGTGTAGACTGTATGAATTGTGTCTGACTTTAATTATCTTTGTGTATTTTATAGAATTTCATTAGTTAATATCGAATTTGTGTTCGTAGTCTTGACGACTTTTTTGGCAGACATAGTTCTTCTTTTGCTGATTTTCAATCGTCATATTTATGTTTCAGAGAGCACACTCCAACAGATAAGATTAAAGAAGCGCATAGGAGGGTGATGGTTGCAAACCATCCAGATGCAGGTGGCAGTCATTATCTTGCATCCAAAATTAATGAAGCAAAAGATATGTTACTTGGAAAGACCAAGGGTGGTGGCTCAGCATTTTGAACCCCTATGAAGCCTTTCTTTCCATTATTTTAACACTCTACGCCATTCTCACTTGATTTCAGTTACAATTTTTTTGGCCATCGTCCAATTACTTAGTGCATCACCAATTCTATAGGGAGAAAACTGAAAACTAAACATGGTTTACGCATATATCTAACATGATTTGTGCTGTTGAAGTGAAGATTGCTGTCATTAAAAGTGATTTTTAGTTCCTCATTCTGCTACCAGTTATCTTTCTTTACCATTTCATGCGTGATGTTTGGCACAATATAATCGATTCTGTTAATTACAGAATGTTTGGGGATCAGATGTTTCAGACTTGTGTTTTAAGTTTGCAGATTTTTGAACATCATAGTAAATGAATGTTGTATTCAGGATAACAAATTTTAGTTTCATAGTTCAGCTTTTCTAATACATTATGGTCTTTCAAGTGAAAAGAAATATATTAGAATTACAATTAAAATTATGACAAAGTCTAAATATAAATTTTATGAGGCATATCGGGAGATGTGTTATTGAAAAACTAAAACGTATTATTGAGAGTTAATGGTTAAATACTGCTTAAAATAGTAATGATCATATTTGCATTTATTGTCATTATTTTTCACGGTAACAATTTTTTATTTTAGCATTCATGCACGGCAATAGGAAACCTATCAAATGTAAGGGTAGGTCTAGCGATGAGTGTTGAATTAGTTCACATAAACGTAAAATTTAGGTACAAAATACATCGTTGTCATAGTACTAACTGCACAGAAAATATACCAAATGAGAATACACCTCACAATTCTTGTTTTTATAAATTTTTAATTTATATATTTAATTCAATATTATATTAGCGTTAGAAATTTTCAATTTAAGGACTACACAAATAGAACAAAAGTCACATAAAAATGGAAGAGATACCCAGATTACAATTATTGGTTATAATATTGTAATTGTATTGAAAACAACCTCGAATAGTTTTATCACAAGGAAAGTTGATATTAAAAAAAAAATGTCAATTGCTAAAGTTTGAAACGATATTCAAATTTTAATTAAAGAATGAACGAAAAATCTGAAAAGAAGTCACACATTTAACTGTTGTCATTAATAATGAGTTCACAACGCATGCTAGCACTACCCGCATATAATTAGTTGACAACGACATGTTTAACTAAAACAGGAACTTTTAAGACGAATGGTTCTCCCTTAAGGACCCAAGTCCCGATAGAAGTCCTCCATTTCTTGGCCAACTAAAAGGAAGTAAGAAATAGATGAAGATGAATTTGCTAGAAAAGGTGGGAATATAGATCATTAATTTAGTGGCTTCACCTTCTTTGAAAATATAAATAAAAACTTGGAATAATTATGTAAGTTTTTCAAAAATGATTACAAGTGGAACCGTCCAGAACCAATTAGACAAATTCTACGATTCAATTTGCTTAAAGGAAGGAGAAACATTGTGTGACATTCTAAGGTGTCCTATGTCTCCAAAAGCTCTCATGGTTCAAAATTCCGAGCATTTATAACGAACATTTTGTTCTTTCTAGCTCCACAGAGAAGTGGAGCTGCCTGTGGTATTTACATACAACCTAAGACATGCATATCAGCAGTTACTGGAAAAAGTTAAGAAGGTATTTGTAAAACCGCTTCTTCCTTAGCTTCCTCGAATGCAGTTTCCTGTTGTCGTTGAACTGGACCCTGAGGAGTTCCAAAGAGAGTGGAGAAAATCTGCCTGTGGCACTGATCACAGAAATAGAAATAGGAGAAGTGAGCTTCGTTTGGAAGTTTATGGATAACAGCTTCTGGCAAAACCCGTTCTATGTATTCCATCATCGATGGTGGGACCAACCTATCATCCAGTCCCTGTTCAGTATTCAAAAGGGAAACCAAAGTTATAAGTGATTACAATATCAAACTGATAAACACAAAAAATAAAATTAACTTCTTTAAAAACTAAAATTTTGAGTGTGCATTACAAAAATTCTGATTACTTTCTTTAAAGAACAATGTGTTAGAAGTTCAAACCTGCCATATGTGTGTAAGGCCAAGAAATCCTGCTAATTCACAGTCCACCTGACTGTACATGGATTTCAACCAAAGAAGTAAGCCTCTTGCTTGACACTTTTTTTGCACATGAAGTTCTTTAAGGTCAAAACCCCAATTTGATACCTGCAGAACAACTTCTTCTATAAATGGGCGTATATTTCCCTGACGAACCGACTCCTCCACATCTCTCTGCCAAAATTCCTCAAATTCTGGTTCTTCAATCACAAGTTTATCCTGCACATGTGAGATCGATTATATTCCCAATCAATTTATTGGTCGTTGAACAATTAACTAAGCCAGTTCATACTGATGAACAATGAAACGTTTGAGTAATTATGCTTGCTTGTTACATAGTTAAAATTATGATAATTACTTATGACTCACTCACCTTCTTTCCCTTTGAGAAAGATAGCAACTTATCAATCTCGTCATGCTCTTCAGGCAAGAAGCTTTTTCTATAGAAAAAAGGGAGAAGTTTTGGAAATCTACGAGCCAAAGAATACATCATTTTCCTCCTTGGCAGCCACTTCTCCCAAGTTCTTTTTGTTTCCTCCTTAGTCATGTGTGGGTCGAATGGATTAACCATAGGAGCCAACATTGCTGCACCTGCAATTCGGACACTATAACAAGTTAGATCAGGTTCTGCAACAAGCCCCTTTCCTTTGTTTGAACTTTTTACGAGCAACTTATAGGTATCTAGAAGATAAAAAGCTTAAAAAGATGTAAAACCTGCAATTCTTTCAGGAACATATCTGAGGAAAGCCCAAGCATGAATGCATCCAGTGGAGTGGCACAGTAACCAGAACTTATCAGTAACATTGACGGCATTGACCAGATGCAGAACATCCATGGCTGATGAGTTGAGATTTCTGTTGGGATGAGGATCACTCTCCCCAAAACCAGGAAGATCATATGTGATGAAGCGGATGCCATACTCTTCAAGCAACGATGATTTCACTCCAGGTAAACCTTCCATTGCCAAAAAGTAGAATAAGATTAGTTGCTCCACACCCAAAAAACTTTTCTGATACCTAAAATTTCAACTCATTTTACCTGCTAGTCTTGACGAAAGAAACGAATGCGGGGCAACAATTGAAAATCTAGCTGTTTCAGAGGAAACACCTTGCTCATCATAAGCCATGAATCTACCATCAGGAAGTTGCACACGACTAGCACTACGAGGATGTTTCCGCACCTTCATCATAGGTGCTACTGCCTCGCGACTGGGATCTACACTTATAGCTGCAAAACTAGAAAAATTCAGTAAATCTTCAACAACCTAATACCAACAGGAATAACTCATTTGTAAGCAATACCCAAATTTGCTCCAAAATCTCAGACATACATCACTTACCTCAATCAACAGGTATGGAATGAAGGTCAAAGAAATAGATAAAAAAAAATAAAATCAATGCATCACAAAGAAATATGTGGTAACAATAACGAATACATTTAAACCTTGGTGGATAAACCTTAGTTATAGAAAAGAAAACAAAAGGATAAAGTAAGACCCATAAATTTCTCCATTAACACTATAACTAAAGACAAATATCCAACTATAATAAACACTTAACCTATGAGTCTCTCATAGGCTTTTTCTTTTAAGATTGAGATAAATATAAATTGGTTTGAACTAATGAAAAAACTTTTACCAAAAACCAAAAAAAAAAACAACTATAAATTAAGATTAACTTATAATAGACAGTTAAAATATTAAAAATTTTACAGAAAATTTCACGTAAGTTAATTTTAATTTATGAAAAACTGAGTTTATCCTACTTTGTTATTACCTTAATCTAACAGAGTCCAGTATGGCACATACCACGATTGGGCGAAAGAAAAAGCAAAAGAGATTGTGCGAGAGAGGAAGAGTGGTAGCGTACCCGCCAGAGCGAGAATGAAAACGAAGAACACGACGGACCAAGCGTGAACGGGATCGCGATCTTCGGGGAGAAACTCGTTGAGAAACCTCAACCGCTTCGAAACCTTGGAAAAAGGACCACCGAACTTCCTCACGACATAGGAATCCTCGTTCATCAGGTTCTGCCGCAGAATGTCCCTAAACCCTCTCCCGAGCTCCAAAAGTATCTCGCACCACGCCATCACGAACCCCAAGGCCTGCTCCTTCAAGCTCTCCCCGGACTCCACCCACTCGCTCTGAGGCGCGTAGACGGACTTCCTCACCTCAAACGACGGGGCAGAGGCGGCGTTCGGATCTCCGCCGTAGTGCACGCCGGAATCCTCTATGAGACTGGCGAGCTCCTCCGTCCACGTGTCCCTGCCTCTCATTTCCGCCATTTCGCTAACCGCTTCCTCACTCTCTCCAAATTCTCGAATCACTAAAGCGAGTACTCACTTACTCGCGTGACGGTGGGTGATGATGCACACCCACGACACACCCACACTCTCCCAACTGCACAAAGCGTGATCCAGAAGCAAAACTAAACCTTTTCATTAACCATTATTGATTAAATAATAAATTAAACAACCACTGTTAAGAATAAACCGACCAGTATTCAAAACGGGTTAAAAAATTCAAAAGGGGTTAGACGAATATTAGCGAAAAAAAAAGGTAAAAAGAGGAATATTAGAATTTCTCACTTTCTCCACCTTTGAAAGGTTGTTGAGGCTCGCATTTAGCAGATGAGTCGTATTCGTTAAGTTACTGTTCCACTATTTGAGCAACGATTATTCAAAGATCATATAAAGTTCGACTTTACTAAATTATTTTAGTTCTTATGCCTAGAAAATTCTTCATATTATTAAATTGTTCAATTAGATTGAAGTTGACGACGAAGATGTGGCCACGTCAGACACGACAGCTAGCACGTGAAACCAACGGCTCACGCATTATTGTTAGGTCGAGTGTGTGTCTGCTCTGGCGGTTGGGTGGAAATCACTTGTATTTTACGAACATGCGCCGTTTTGCTCCATTACTCTATTATTGGGGTTGTGTACAATAAATTTACAGCAATAATGATCATTTGTTTTTTGCTTAATACCCTTTTCAATATCATGATATACTTTTAATTTTGTCCAAAATTTTAGATGTTTTAATTTGATCTTTTTAATAGGTAAATGTATTCTCTTTAGATAAATTAATGTCCGCGATTTACCGCATGTTTCTTTTATGAATAGTAAAATAGGAAATAACCGGTGAACAAATATAGATAGATATGAAATAAACAATGTTTCAATAAATTATAAACTTCAATTTTTTTTTTCATAAACATATTAACCTTAGGTCAAGAGGCAATTAGACGGTAAGTCAAAAATTTTGTTTGTAATTTGACTTATTACATGTTATTAAGTAAATTAATTGAGTTAATTCAAACTTTCAACTTATTTATATATTTATGGTATACAATGCTTAACTCGATTTATCAATTTATAGTAATATAATTAAAGTATTCACTTATTTTATTATACATTATTATAAAAATAGTTAATGAAAGTAAAAGCATTAACTTGCATAAATAGACAAACAAATAAATTAAGTATTCAACTTATTATATATTATCGAACAACATTTCATTCTTTAAAAAATCAATAAAATAATCTCTTAACTTCAAGAACAATAAGAAATGGTAAAGAATTATTAAAATGTTGGTAAATATGTTGCTCAAATTTTTTTGTGTCCTATGCTTTCCAAGAACATTATTCTTGTTCATTTAACTAATTAAAAGTGTTTTAACCTCGTATTCATTAAAAGGTGTTTACCTCTATTTAGTGAGCAAACTAATGTGATTTTTTAGGTTACTCCCTTCTTGTAAAACTTATAACACCACTAAGGTGTCATACTAACTACAATTAATCACATAACTAAACCTCTATCGATGTAATATGTATATCGTCTAACCAACGTAAAAGAGCTAATTGTCTAATGAACAACTTAAGTACAATGTCTAGTGTGTTATCTACCCACTACCATAATTTCATGAACAATTATTCATACTTATCATTGTATTTACATTCCTCACATATATAGTTTTTCTTTTTTATATCTTTTTTTTTCTTCTTCTTCTTGCTCTTTCTTTACTTTACTTTTCATAATTCATTTTTCTTAAAAAAAATAATTTCTAACTTTTTAATTATCTTTATTTAAAGAATAATTTAGATTTTAGATTTTTAAAATAAAAAAAATTATTTCACTCCTTTATATTTATCATTTTTAGGATTAATTAAACTCCTATTTCTTTTTATTTTTTGAAACAAATTTTTGTTTTTCCAGACACAATTAGGTGTTGACAATAGATTACTCATTGAGCGAAATTAAGTAAAAAATTACCCTAATATATAGATTGAGATTCATTCGGTGAATTTATCTAGTTCATTAAATTCGTTGTAACTTGGAAATGTTGACATTTTTGCTAGTCAAGGGATTTGATTAGTTGAACTTCTTAAGTAGGTTGCTTAAGAGATTAGATGTAGCCTCAAGGAGTGAGGTGAACTAGTATAAATCCTTATGTTCATTCTTCTCTGCCTTACTCTTTAATTTGCATATATTATGTCAACGCAAGACAAATTTAAAATGTCTACAGGCTCTATTCACTCCCCCTGCTCTAGAGCCACCTTATAACAACTAGTGGTATTAGAACCACCCTCTATGAGATTTCTTAACAAAACAAGAGGAGTGATCCACGTAGACAGAACCAAGGAGGCATAATCTGATGTAGAATGTCCTCTAATGTACGACAAAGAGAAGATTAATATTTGGAGCATCAAAATGATGACCTATTGATGAGTCCATGACTCACCATGAAGCCATGAAGAAACATCCAAGGAGAGTGACTAGAAGCATCACTAGAAGGGAGGCTACTAACCCTACTTCTTTGCCTTTATTTTCCATTTCTTATCTTGACTTTCCCTAAATTGACTTTTGTTGGCTTGACTTTAGTTAACTTGTTGAGCATGTTGACTTGAATTAAAGGAGTGAAAAAGGTAATGCTTACCCAAAAAGAGTTATTAATAGCTTATCCTAGTGGGTCTTCTCCATCTTTCCAAAGTCCACCCTCTAGATACCCTCAAGACTTGTCTTTAGTCTTAGAAGAGTACAAAGATGTTTTCTAAAAACCTCCCAAAGGAATACCTCTAAGAGGAAGAGAACACCAAATTGATTTTTTTTACAAGGCTCGTCTTTGCTTAATAAGCCAACCTATAGGACCAATCTAGAGGAGTGGTGGCTATAAAGGAGTGGCCAACACCCAAAAATGTGAGTGAGCTTAGATCTTTCCATAGGTTTGCTAGCTTCTATAGGAGTTTTGTACCAAAATTTAGCATAATAGTCACCCCCTTAAATGAGTTGGTCAAGAAAGGTGTGCACTTCAAGTGGGGTAATGATCAAGCAAAGGCCTTTGCAAATCTTAAAGAAAAATTGATTAATGCACCACTTCTAGCCCTTGTTAACTTCTCTAGAACATTTAAGGTTAAGTGTGATTCATCCAATTTAGGCATTGAGGTTGTGCTCCTTCAAGAGGGACACCCCATAACCTACTTTAGTGAGAAACTAAAGGGTAGTTACATCAACTACTCCACCTATGACAACCTTTATGCTAGTGTGAGAACACTAACATAAAAAAGCCCATTAACGTCACCTTTTTAACGTCAGCCCAAAAGAACACCAACGTAAAAAATGACTGATGATGTTTTTGTAAATAAATGGACAATTTCGACGTCTGCCCTTAGTATCCCTGATGTCACTTAACGTCAATCCAAGCACACCACGATGTCATTCAAAAAAGCACATCGGCTCTCCTCCCCATCGACGTCCATTCACGTCGGCACCCCGCTCCCCTGACATCCATTAACGACAACGTCCCTCTCTCCCAACGTCAATTTATGTTCTAAAGCTAGCGCAAAAACACAAGCCTCTTCGCTATTGCTTCGTGCCTTCTACCCTCAACGCTAGTGATGACGAGGACGTCCTCTGCAGGTGAGTTGGTTTCGTTTACACCACTAAAAGTTGTTGGGTTTTGAATTATGGATTGATTTAGGAGTTTTGAACCAAATATTTTTCGTTTTCGTCCCCATTTTGTAGCGTTTTACACTTCGTCCCCATTTGGTGTTGTTCTTCTTCCCTATTTGGCCAGCAGCACTTCGGTGCCCCTAGGATTCATTAGTTTTTGTAATTAATGCTTGTTGATTGCACTGGAGATGTTGTTGCATGAATAAGTGAGAGATCACATGTTTTACCATTTTATGCTTGAGTGGATCCCGTTTTCTAATACATTTTAGTTGGTCCCACTTTTTCTTTATCTGCCATGATTTCGTTTTTTCCTTAAGTATATATTAACACATTTGGTGGGTCCATTATATGGTTATAAGTTATAATATATAAATGTATTGCAAATGAAATCATAGGGACCGATCACAGGCCATGTTTTTTTATATTATATTATTTTTAATTTGTTATTTAACTTTTTTACAAATAATAAAATAATATGTTTAATCCTAAACATTATATCCTAATCTTTTATTTATTTATTTATTTTCTTATGATGTTTTATAAATTATGGATAAATAATAGTCACACATTTTTTGGTATCCTATCTTATTTTGAAAGAATTTTTTTTAAATAATAAATAAATAATTTAAGTACATTTTTACCTTTTAAAAGGTATAAGTGCTCGTGTGGCTGCTCTCGTCGTCTTAGTACTTAACACATTTGCTTGTCTATAAAATTACTAAAACAAAATACAAAATTTTCAAAATAAAAAAAATGATATCAACATTTTCAATCAAATTGTTTTCAAAAAATTTTTTTCATAAAAAACTAATGACCCAACTTTTCCATTATGAATGGAGATATGTAGGAGTAATAATTAATCCTTGTCGGACCCAAAAAATAAAATAAAAATTGTTTCTTTTGAATTTTCTTTTTTCTTTTTATAATTTGTTTTTGGGAAAATAATCATTGTCAAAAGAGCCACATCCATTTGTATATTTAATTAAAGGTACTGTCTTAGGACTGACATTGTAGGGTGTTCACACTTCCCTATGTGTAACCGACTCCCTGGTACAAAATCTATTTTCGTAGACCTTGTTCTTATCTTTATGGTTTTCCATAGTTTCCTATAATAACTATGGTGGCTACTCCAAAATTATATATATATATATATATATATATATATATATATATATATATATATATATATATATATATATATGTGTGTGTGTGTGTGTGTGTGTGAGTGTGCATGTGTGTGTGTGTTATTTTTGGTTCGCCGTCCCGTCACGATTTTGGTTGCGACACTTAGAAACACTACATTCTTTCAACAGAGTTTGGGATCAATAAGGATAATGAGTCTTTACATTTTTTGAAAAGCCAATACAAGTTGAACAAGAGGCATGCTAGGTTGGTATAATTCATAAAACAATTCCCATATGTGACCTTGACTCTTGAGTGATGTGGGACTATTGGGTATATTTAAACCACAAAAACAATTTAATTCAATTCAAATGAAATATATTTGAAGTTTTGAGCAAATGTTATAGTTAGGTTCAATCCAAAAATTACTTTTTCCAATCCCACTTTTCATATATGTAATGTGAAGTACAAAAAAGAAAATTGAAGTTCAATCCAAACATCTTTTATCAATTTAAACCGGTAAGTAACCACAATATGGATAAATAAATTAAAATAATTTAAACTTCAAGTGAAATTTTTTTATTCAAAAGGAAAAGCCTCAAAATAGTAAGAGAACAAACAAAAACATTTACAATTTGGCAATTTCAATTGACTTTTGAAGAGCTTGAAGAAGGCTCCTCATAATTCTAGGCTCACCGGGTGGTACCTTATCTTTCAAGGGACCATTTCTAATGGCACGAAACATTGGAGCAGAGTTTTGATTCGGTGGAGAAACCACACAATCAATATACACAAGAACTTCAGTTTTCCCATCCTCAATAGTGATAAAACCCAACCTAGCTCCACCGACTATTTTGTCCACCTGTACATTAAAAATGAGGACTATTAAATACTAGCGATTGAACCACTTACCATAATCACTCAACCACTTAAAACACACAAAAATATATGAATTTAGCTAGTAGTGTTTACAAGCCGAGGCAACCAAATCATAAAAATATTCCTAAAATATATCTAGCTACCAATGTCATTCCATAAACGCTAAGTGTGGATAAAAATGGTAGACACTCTATGTTGTTAAACTAGTACCTCTAGTAGACATTGTTAGATAGTTAAAGGTGGAGACATTGTGAGGATATACGATGCATGGGTAGAAGAAGCATGTATAAACACATTGCTAGACATTGTGTTAAATGTACCAAATGCTAAGTTGTTAGAGATGAGTAGATATACATGTATAAGAGAGGTATAGTATGTGAGTCAGGGTAGACGAGAGATGTATGGATATGGGATAATGGATAATTATGACATGAAACTTGATTAGCTTAATATTATTTTATTATTTTAAAGGGCATAAGTCATGATAGAAAAACTAAGTAATCAATTTTCATTTTCATAAACCCTAATGTCTCTCTAAAGTACATTCCTCTCTTCTCTCTCTTGCTTCTCTATAGAAATCAGGTGGAGTGGTTATTCTAGTTAAAGATCCTAGAGCATCATAAGGGTTGTGATGACAAAGGCCATCTTTTGAACTAATTAGAAATTGAAATAAAGTAAGTTCAACTTTAACCTTCCTTTTTGAGTCAGTTTGGTGATGTTCTTGTCTAAGAGAGAATCATGCTTGCATGCGACTCTTTTTGGGTTCAAAATGAGTCTTTGATCTGGTAGTTATGTTCAAATCATTGATTTGACATTTCGTTCGTGTAGAGCTAAGTAGCTGAGAAAGTGCTAACAGTAGAGTTTGAAAAATAAAGAAGCTTTGAGAACGGGTAAGGGAAGCTAACTAGTTACATTTAGTTATAAGTTATCATTGATGTCATGATATGAGTCATAATTTGAAAGTTGACAATGAAGTTATTGCTTGTTTTCTAGTTTGACTGGTTTGAGTATTTTGATGATGTGTTTATTAGATGTATGATTCATTCATTGAAATACTATGTTTATGGTTCATGAAAGATTATTATATGGTTTTAGTATTTTGATGATGTTGTATGTTGATTGTGTGGCTGGTTCATTACAATACTATATTATGCGATTGTTGAGAAGTGATGAACTAGATGTTGATTGAATCTTGTCAAAATTCTTTATTGCATCAGATTATGAGTGAAATGAAAGAATACTTATATAGACTAAGGGAGTTAGTTGATGTACTTTAGAGTGATTGAATATTGCATAGAAGACAATGGAATGAATGTGAGAGTTTATTTGGCTAAGGTAAACCTTTTAAAATTAGAAGATGCGATTTAACAAATTTAAGTTATGTATAAGTCAATAATACAAAATTAATACATTCATTAGTTGTTAAAGGTTGAACGGACAAATACTCTTTTATAAGACTACCCTTTGGATGAAGTGCTTTTATGAAGTAAAAATCAGACAATGTACTCGATAGATGATGTATTCATAAACAATGCACTTGCTACACAAATCATCCACTCGTTGGGTAAAAAGTAGTATTTTAAAGTATTTGCAATGAGTTCAAGACGATACCTGCACTAGTTGAATGAATTCGTTGGATGAGCATAGTTGAGGTGTTTTCCAAAAGTGTGTGACTCATCTAGTGAATGGTATTATTAATGAGAGAATTTTTATTTTTCAAAAGTATTTAAAGGCTCAAGGGTGGTTGCGTTTTTGAGTGAGAAATGAATGGACTAGAGGATACACTCATCAAATGATACTTTCTCTTGATGAATGTATTTGACTTGCTACGTGAATTTGGAGGAATTTCTTTAAAATGATCAAAGGTCTTTAAAACAATGAGACGAAAGAAATGAGTGGCTATGTAGAGCAAGGACAGGATGTTGAAATCTAGTGTGTGTGTGTGTGTGTGTGTGTGTGTATATATATATATATATATATATATATATATATATATATATATATATATATATATATATATATATATATATATAGATAGAGAGATGGAAAGAGTGAAGGAGAGACAAGTTGGGTAAAGGTTGGATAGTGGTCTAAATCTATTGTTTTGATTGAATGTTTAATGCATAGGACCTACTAGATAGTATTTCCAATGGGAAAATAACTATGTAGTGTGATATTAGAAAGAGTATTGAATAAGGATTGAGGAGATTATCCTAACTTTATTAGTTATTGAGTTCATGTAGAGAAAGATAACTAAGATGTGAAAGTTAGAGGAGATTCCTATGAATCTGGAGAGGAGGCATATATGAAATAAGGACCACGTCTTCTGTAAGACCCGAGAAATTTAAATAATTAAATAAATAATTATTTAATAAATGCGGATAGTAAGAGCCTTTAAGAAATTTAATGCGAATTATTATGATGTGGAAAAGTACTAGCTTAAATGGTTGAGAGTACTTGATTGTGTGAAAGGACCTAGATTCGAGTCCTATGTATGCAAATTGTATGTATTTTAATTTGTGCATTATTTTAATGATATGTTTGAATGTGGTTAGTGGTTATGCATTGACTTTACAATTGAGTGGTTGTGTGTTTAAACCTTGTTGGAAACTAAACTTTCTTTTTTGCCTAATTTTATTTTGGCTTGGAATTGAAGAGACAGAGTAACCCTAGCTGCCAAGGGAGGCAGCATAGGGGGCTGGGTGACACCAAGTAATGATTAATGAATAACCATTAAGCCATTTTTTTTAATTAAAATTCGTTTTAGTAGATTAAAGGGTAATTAAGGGAGCATTAACCTTGAGAGAGAAGAGAGGAGGAGAGGAAATTAATCTGGAAAAGTGCAGAGAGTTTTGGGTGTGAGAGTGGAGAGGTTATGGTTTGTGGAGAAAGCAAAGAGGAGAAGAATTGTGGTGGTTTTTAGAAGAAGGTGTGAAAGAAGAGTGAGGATCTCAATTGGAGCAAGGATTCCAGGTAAGAGGAGTTGTTTATTATTGTTTTGATTCATGTATGATGAATTGCGTGTTGCCATGATCAAATACATGATATTTTCGCTCATTTTACGCAGTTTTCGTGAGTTTCTACGTTTCTGCCCAGAAATTGCCTAGCAGACACGAGTATGCCGCCAGGCGACACACCTCTATTGTCCATAGTTCTGGCGGCGATGAATATCTGCCAGGCGGTGCGGCACTATCCGTGGGTCTGTTTGTGCATTGTTTGGTGCATAAGTCATTGTGACTTTTGAATGAGTGTTTGGTGAATAATATTGTGCGTTAACTGTTATAACATTTAAATAATTGGGGTATGAGGGTGCTTGGAGGAAACCACATATGATTACCATGAGCATAATTTGGATTCTTGGAAGGGGAAAAAGCAATGAATTGATCTCCATGGATCAATAGGTTTATGACGCGTAAGGAACAATACTGGGTGTGTGGCTTTATAAATTTTATGCGAATTGGAGTGGTTTGGTGTAACTGGGTCGTGTGTCAAATTAGGGGAAGTGATGGATTCCTCGCAAGTGTAGAAATCTGGTTTAGTGTCCAGTTACTGACGCACCACCTAGCGGCACTCTGCTTGCTGCCAGGCGACGACTGGCCCAGGGGCAGATGCGTGCCATTAGTTGGTTAGGTGCGAGGGAGGTGCTTGGAGTGAATGTGACTAGAGAAATTGGTTCGTGGTGTAAAGTTGGATGAATGAAAAGGAGGTCCTTGAATTATTGCATGTTTACAATAAGTAAACGAGAGTACATGAGGGTATGATTTGTTGGATGTGTAGTTTAAGGTTGATGTGGAAGGTAAATTAAAAAGGGAGAAAGAGTATTCTAATGGGAGTCCAGGTTCTAGAAACTTAGTTTCTTAAATATGAATAGTTGGATTATAAGTGTTTATGCAATATTGGGTTGGACATCACTCATGACTAGGATAATGTGAGTTAATATTGAGGGCATGTTTTTGATATTATTAAAGGTCGGTAGAATTATGGTGTATGAATTGTAAAATACTGGATTGGTAGGCATTGCCATAAGATGGACTGAATTCTTATATGATAATAGATTAATTGGGGGAAACTAGAGAGCTTGAATAAAGGAATTGGGAATGTTGAGGTAGGCCTTCTTAAATCATAAGAGGGTAGCAAACTGCTGTGAACTTCACCTAGATCAAAGGAGATATATGTAGATGCTTGGGTATACATTATATTGTAAGTTAAATCACTTTGGGTACTAAAACTAGTAGAATTTTCGCTACTGGTATAACGCCTGGCGGCACAGGTAGGTGTGCCAAGCGATAGGAGCAACAGGAAGGAGGTCTGCCTGGAGCTTGGCGCCTGGCGGTGAAGAGGTCCCACTAGGCAGTCTGTGCCGGTTTCGCCTGGCGGCGCTTAGGCTGTCCCAGGCGATAATGATGCAGTCTGTGACTTGTGTGTGTTACGTTTATGCAATGATGTTATACTTGGATCAGGAGATGTTGTGCCATGAGCGGGTAGGTTCATGGATGGTGGTGAACACATGATGGTATGAGCGGGGAGGTTCATATCCTATTACTCTCGTGTGGGGATACGAGCAAGGTAGGTTCGTATGTTCCGTGCTCACACTTGAGAGATGTTGTGTGCGGGGAGGTACGTAGCTGGTGAATCACGTGTGTCGGACTACGGGCGGGCAGGTCCGTAGAGCAGGACTACGAGCGGGGAGGTTCGTAGATGCAGGACCACGAGCAGGCAGGTTCATGTGAGCATCATAAACCCTGAATTCGAGACTAACTATTTGTGTGTTGTGAAGGTTGAAAAGTCTTGGGGATTAAGGTCTTGGCCAAGAAGGTTGAATCAGACGGGTGTATTAATTTCATTATGTTAATTTATATGTTATTTTCTTTATTTTATAAGCTCACCCTTTTTTTGTGTGTTTGGCGATGATCGTGTAATTCTGTACATGAGAGCAGATGATGCTACAGGTGATGCTGTTGACGCTTGAGACGGAGATAGAGGCTAGCTTGGGATGTCGAGCTAGGGATTTTGTTATACTTTTACTATTTTGTCTAATGTTGGAAATTGTAATAGGATTTATGACCTTGTCTATTTACGATTTCAGTTTTCCCTTCAGTTATTTTGGAACTTGAATAAATTCCATGTTTTTATGGATTTTGGATTTTGGAATTTTAAGCGTATTATGTAAATTTTAAATTATCCTGTGTTTGGGATTAATAAAATCATGACGATAGAATTTCAATTCTTTATTGATTTATTTAATTAAGTAATGGGATGTTACATCTTCTAATCGTTGATGGGAACTTACCCTCTCATATGAGTAGTTAGTACCATGGGTGGGTATAACTCGTACCCAAGGTGTAGCCCATAAATCTATTAGCGTGAGGACTAGTCTAATGGGTGGGTAGAACTTGTGTGCAAAGCACAACATACAAATCTACTATGAGAGTCATATGACAGATGAAAAATCTCTGAATCAAATTCAATAACCTTAACCTTTAGGAAATATATCATGTTATCATATAGAAATGCATGATTGTAATTGGTATGCATGCATGATGAACTGTGTGGTTATCTGGTTAAACGTATGCTTGTTTTGATATTATATGTTCATTCCTTTTAGTTAGCCTACCTTGTGTGTACTGTTTGTGTGATTTCTGCTATGGTCATGTGTGTGACACATAAGCAAACAATAGCATAGGTCATGGTGCACACAATAAAGGGATGAAGATGTTGCTTTAGTCTCAGGGAATTTTGTACAAATATATTCTTCTTTTTTTGAACTTTATACTCCTCTAGACGAAATTTTGTATAATTTTAAATTTGTTTTCAAAAACCCATTTCTTCTCTAAGAATGTAAATATTCTTATATACATATAAAGTTTTATATGCTTGTGTGATAGCATGGTAGACGATAGGTGATTAGATGATACACTGTATTTCATGTAATTAGATTATTTACTAAATACAATTCATGGATGATTAACTAGAGACATAATATAGGTAATGTGACACTGAAAGTGGGGTTTTATACCTGATATCACCTTGAACATAAAATCTTAAGGTTCAATGTTTTCAAGTCTCTTTTTCTTATATGTCACTCAATTTTTTCATTTGTATCTGATGTGCGACTTTTAACTTACTTTGCCAAGGGAGATAAACATTTAGTTGTGGGATTATAAAAAACTCATAAACATGATATATATATATATATATATATATATATATGTGTGTGTGTGTGTGTGTGTGTGTGTGTGTGTGTGTGTGTGTGTATTCAAAAGAATTATTGTTGTAATTTTTATGTTTAGTAAGTGTGTGGAAAATTATTTAGAACGAGAATTTATCTTTGACAATAGTTCTTTGAAAAATTATGATTTTAAAATAAGCTAATAATGAAATGCATTAAGAAAAAGCATAATACCTTGAGAGGCACAGGAAGAGGTAGATTGGCTCCCTGACAAAGGCTGTTTGCCCACTGTTAGAACACAACCACAAGCTGAGGTAATGAAAAAAACAATAAAACATACCGTACCCAACTTTTGTAACAAATTAAACAAAAAAATAAGTTTCAATAATAACTCAATTAAATGACTAATGTGATTGTTCACTAATATTCACTTGAATTAATTAAAATTTTAAATTATTTCTCCTTAAAAATAAGATTAATTCATTATGCACAAAATTGTATTAGACTAATTTATATCCTTCTCTTTTGTAAATAACTTTAAATTCATATATGTTACATCTAATACGTATCAATGTAAATCTATTTATCTATCTATATATATATATATATATATATATATATATATATATATATATATATATATATATATATATAAATATATTTAAAAAATGTTTAAGAAAATTTCAATTTTAAAATTTTCTACTGATATATTCACTTTTATATACAAAGGTATGAAAGTTTGTATAACAATGTCAGACTAAACCAAATTAAATTGACAATCTAATATGATTATATATTTTAAATATTATCGTGAATATTTGATCGATAATGTTTTGAAAATTTAAGCAATTATACAATGACATTTGATTATAAATTGTTGTTAAAACCAACATACATCAATTATTCAAATTTAACCATTGTCGTGCATCTACTTTATAACACATTTAAGGCATGTTCTTCTTCTTCTTGTCTATGCCAATGTTTGTTCTCCTTCTTTGTTCATTTTAATGTTTCTCTCTAAGTCATTGCTAGTCTTCAACGACATTGTCGTTTTGTTTGGCTCTTGCTAATGTTGATGTATTCACATTTTTGCCGCTAAGTTTTTGTTTAGGCATATGTTGCTTTCTATAGTCGATGTTATTGAACCCATGGTCCACTCCCTTGGTTGTATTCATCGTTGCGCCACACTCCTTAAGATTACCACTATGGCTCCTCACCACACACTTGGTTCATTTCTTCCTTTTACTTTTTAATTCTTTTAAATATTGGTATGCATTTAGTGATTATTTTTAATTCTATGGTCAAATTTGAATTTGTCTATATTATGATTTTATATTAGTTAATTCTTCAAACACATTGGTATTTGGTCCAAAGGTGTCAAACCTTCAATAAATTAATTATTTTATTTTTGCAAAGTTCAGTTTTTAGGTGTTATGTTATGGAAAGTTCGAAAAAAAAATATAAAAAACTTGAAATTTTGAATATCAAAATAGTTTTGTAGTTTCATAAACTCAAATGAGTATACTTAGTTTAAATAAAGATTGTGTGTAATATGATCACTTGTAGATTGGGTTTTGAATGCATATATTTAGTTTGTTTTGTTAATTGACTACATTTCATTTCATGTAACCTGAAGACCAATGTAAAATGCCCTGAAGACCAATGTGCAATGCTGCCAAAATTCTATGAATGAGAGTAAAATTTATAAAATTTGTGTAACGTAATGTTGGTAATGGAGTTTTTGAAGTAAAATTTAGGCATTCTTACGTTAATTATTTGAATGGGAGAAGACAACATGCTAACAAAATAAGGGGGCACCTTTTTGTGCAATGGGTTTTTGCAAAATTATAGCACTTGGACATAACATAATGAATGTCAAGTGTATGTTAAACTCACGAATAGGTTGATTCCATTATGGATCATAGGGTGAAAGAATACTAATTAGAGGAAATGATTCATGATGTTAAAGCCAAATCGTAAGACTCAGGAAAAATAATAATTATTTCAAAGGTGACAATTGGACATGAGGTATTATTTAAATTAATAAATAAATAATTCTATAGAAGTGAAGTGTAACACAATTGGTTTTTTTTGAAGTGATTGTGTGTGTGTGTCTTTGGTGTGGCTTCCATTTATTAATTGTTGATAATTTATTTTGGCTTGTTTATAATTTATTTTCTTGAATGTCTTCATTGTGTGGATATTATTGTAATGGTTGTTGTGCATATGGTTGACAATAAAAATTGGATATTTGATATGGTTTGGAGTAAAAGGCATGAATATTTGTTTTGTTTTTGGTTTTTTTGTGGTGCTTTTAGGAAGGTAAAAAGTTGAGGGCAAATTCATTGTTTTCGGTCACACTCTTATGTTAAGTCTAGGAATCTCATCGTTGTGCATAATATTTTTTGGAAGGAAGAACTTGTGATTAGGAATTTCAAGATGAGGGGAGTTGAACTTGTACTCATTATGGTGGAAATTGTGAGTCGCTCTTTTGAGATTAGTTTTGTTTTTTTTTTTTTTTGATTTCTTGTGAAGTTTATTTATTTTTAGTTGGAATATAGAATTGCAAAGGGGAATGATTATAATATGTTGGTGGTGTGTTGCTTAGGTTAAGGGTGTATGGTAATTTTTTTAATTGTTGTTTCATGATAAATTTTGAGAAAATATTGATGCAAGAGAATATTTGGAAGTTTATGGCTCGGTGGAGTTGTTTGGTTCGTAGGAAAAAAATTGGGTTTTGGAAAAATTACTATCTTTGAGTATATTCATATTGGTAGGTTGAATCTTGTTTTGGTGGTTGAGTATAAATGATTTCTTCTTCTTTTTCTTCATGTTGAGATGAGATGAGATGATGTTCATGGTTTTGGTGCAATTTATATTAAGGATAAATTTTCAGTGTAGCTATGAAATATTATTGGTGGTGTTGGAAAATGTTATATTTTTGGACAACAAAGATTGTGTTGAGAAATTGGATGGATGGATTTTTTTTGGCTTGTAAAGAGGTAAGTGATTTAATTATAGCCAATGTTCATGTGCAAATGAGTTTGTGGTATTGATTCTATGTATGTGACTATTGTAGTTGTTGGATGTTTTAAGCTTGAAATTTTTATGTTGTAAACATGATGTTATAGTTGAATGTTGTGAATTTATGTGCAAATTGGTATGTGCAGAATGTTATGGTGCAATGTAGTTTAGGTTGTGAAGAATTTTTGGTAAACTTACTCATAGGAGAAGTAAGTGGGTATATATATATA
>Ga0214542_1005391_pt1 | contig 24307 bp, 11 predicted proteins | sample CNSS1metaG_FD_160096 | JGI IMG/M metagenome (GOLD analysis project Ga0214542, IMG submission 160096) | Root nodule microbial communities from cowpea collected in UCLA plant growth center, Los Angeles, California, USA - CNSS1 | ecosystem: Host-associated > Plants > Roots > Nodule | place: USA...
AATTAATTATATTATTCTTTTAATAACTAATTAAAAAAAATAAAAAATATACATATACATATATATATTAACTAGTTGTTTTTGTTTTCTTTATTTTACTGTTAATATAAATCTTGTTTTTTTTTTTTTTTTTTAAATTCTTATTTATTTATTTTATTATTATAATAATTTTTTTTTTTAATTTTTTTTTTTTTTTTTTTATCTTATAGATATATCAATTATAAAAACCTTGTCACCTAATTAATTATATTATTCTTTTAATAACTAATTAAAAAAAATAAAAAATATACATATACATATATATATTAACTAGTTGTTTTTGTTTTCTTTATTTTACTGTTAATATAAATCTTGTTTTTTTTTTCTTTTTTCAAACTACCGATTATTGTTTGATTTATACATAAACTTTGTTCTCTTTCATAAATAAATATATTTTTCATGCCTTTTCATTATTTTTGTTGGTTATAAGAGATTATAAGAGATACAAATCTTACAATCTAGAGATTAGACATTTTATTTTTTTATTTGAAGCCACATGTTTTTTTATGAAAATATTTTTCTTCTCAAATTAGTGTTTTGTTCTAGAGATTTGTCTTCCTTTGTTGGTGATATGTAACTTCTTTCTCCATTAGTGATTATTTGTCCTTAAATGCACTTATAGTTGTAGTTCTTCATTGTTGACTTTGTTGGCTAATGTGTGTGATATAATCTTTGTATACCTTAATTTTTTTATCCTAACAAAGTACATTAAGTTCTTTGTTCAAATTAAAGATTCTCGATTTTTTCCGATATTTTTTAGGCTTATAAATAGTCACATACAAGGGTATTTTCTTAAGTATAATAGAAAATATGTTTTGTCTTTGCTTGATCAAACTGATATGTTAGTAGTAATCTGATCACATTATTTATGAATTCTAGTTTACAACTTAACCTTAGTGGTGATGACCGAATCAAGATTCCTTTATATATAGAAACTAATTTGAAGACTCATATAATTCACTATTTCAAAATTAGATATTACATTTGTACATAAATTATGTCAATACATAGACATTTCATCAAGCATACATTTAATTTCATCCATTCACCTGAAATAGCACTTAAAGTTCACTCCAAGTCAATGTCTCTTATTTCCAACTAACAAAAATTGCATCTTTTCAATTAGCACGATAGACTAGGACAATGCGAAAGTTGTAAAAAAGTATTGTGTCTAAGTCTTTAGCATAATTAGAATATCTTGCCTAATCCTTAGTAGCCAATGAAGTGGTTTGACTACAAGAGTTACTCAAACATTTTGAAATCTTAATTGACATAATTATGTTTTTTTAATAGTAAATGATGAGCTCCAAACTTCTACCAAGGATGAAGACACATGCTTAGGAAGAATAAACATGTCTAGAAGAAAAGTCTCTTCACCTTCTTTTGGTTTAGTTTTATGTTGACTTAGGTTGACCTTGTAAACTTGACTTGCTGACCCTCTTGTTAGGTTGTTTGTTTTGTAGGAATAAGTTAGATCCAACTTGAAGGTAGATAACACTAATGGGTGTGGTGGAGAAGCTTGGGCTTGGAGCCAAGCACCTTTGGAGCACATAAAGAGAGTCTTGGAGAGCCTTGGGGCGCGAGGTTGACCTTCTCCGATTGAAGGTCAAAGACCTTCTCCTCTAAAAGGTAAAAGGAACCACTTTGTAAGATTTGGAGGACAAGTTAGGTCTCTCTCCATTTCAAGACACCTTATTTTTAACCTAACTTCTAGAACCTTAATTTGTGTTATTACTTTTGCACCCTTTAACTTTATATTTTTGCTAAGAGAGGTTAGATAAATAACATCAATAAGGGGGTTGAATTGATTCTTCAAAATTTTGTGTCTTGATATTTATACTTAAAACAACATATCCCTTTTTTTTGTTTTATTAATTAAATGTGTTATCGAAAGTTGAAATAAAAGGTAAAAGAAAGAAGAATTTCACATAATAATTTGTATTGGTTTGGGTATAGCCAACCGTATATCCAATTCCAAGTCACCTCAATGTGAGAATGACAATCTCAATTCACTATCTTTAGAGTATTTCAATTGCAACCACAATGACTTAGGTTAACCTTGTAAACTTGACTTGTTGATCCTCTTGTCAGGTTGTTTGTTTTGTAGGAATAAGTTAGACCCACATAAAAACAATACAAAATTGATAAAAATCAAATCTTTGGAAAAATCAGGAATGATTTTCATCATTCTACCGGTAAAAATCAAACCTTTTCATTTCAAGGCACATTCGCATCTCCAATATTTTCTACATCTTTAAAACAAAAACAAAATTAAAACATAGAATCATAAACACAAAAGAAAAATCAAACCTTTTAAATATGATACTTGTCCTTTTGCTTTAAAAGCTCTTTGATCTTCTCCTTCTTGAAGATTTCATTCATCTTGAAAATAATAACACCTATGAGATAAAAATATCAACCATTGCAAACCATATAAGAAGAGAAAAGAATAACCCATATAAAAAATAACATGAAAATGATAAAAATCAAACCTTTGAAAAAACTGGGGAATGATCTTCATCCTTGTGTTGGTAAAAATCAAACATTTTCATCCCATGGCACACTTGCATCTCCAGAGCCACGATGGGGCAGGCAAGGGCCACGACCCTCCCTCCAACTTTTTTAACTTTTTTAAAATTATATATATTTAGAATTTTTAAATTATATATTTTTAAATTTTTTAAATTATATATTTTTAAATTTTTTAAATTATAATTATCACTTTAAATTAGATAATAGTATACCAAAAATTAATGAAAATTAAATTAGGTATTTTTTTATTTCTTTTATAAAGTAAAACATTTAATGTTAATAAATAGTACAATATAAAATTGAATATAATAAAATAAAATTGTTAAAATAATTTTTATTTTCTCTTCCTTACATGATTTCTTCTTTCTTCTGTTATTGAATAAAAAAAAGTTAAACAGAAACTTATTATTTTTGTCCTCATTCTTTTCATATCTTCTCTCATTCTTAAAGAAAAAAAAATTATCTTGTCTCACTTGGTAGTGCAATAATTGTTTAATATTTAACCCTGTTTTTTTAATCTCATTACCCTTTTGTATATCCATTTTTTATGAATATAGAAGAGCAAGTAATGTATTATGTGATTTTTTATAAAGGAATTTTAATTGTAACTCGATCATCATACTTTGTTTTAGTAATTATGTCTCTCAATTTTTTATTATATTATAATAAAAAAAATTGTTTTAAACTTGTTTTATAGATAGGTATATTGATAAAAATTAAAAGAATAAATTCATTTTTTTAAAATTGATAAAAAAGAAGGGAAGATGAGGACAAAACAATAAGGTTGCTCATCGCATAAGCATAACAATGATGAAATGAAAGTTTGTAATGACTTTTGAATTGATATGTGCACATTAGTAAAATGGAAAATAAATATTTTACATATAATATGATTATTTTTGAACAAAAAAATAGCTGAAAAATTTAGTTATGATTCAATTATTTGATAAGTTAAAAAATATGAAAAAACAAATGACAATCATATAGATATGTGTATTTTCTATTATAGTTATAACTATATTAAATTATGTATTAATTTGAAGTGAATGAGTGACAAAAATGTTAAATATATAAATTTTAAGTATATTATTTTGGCTCTCCCAAAAATCTTAGTCAAGATCTGCCATTGTGTATCTCCAATATTTTCTGCATCTTTAAAACTAAAACAAAGTTAAAAGATAGAATCATGAACACAAAAAGAAAAATCAAACACTTTAAAAATGAAAGGTAGTTTGTATCATCAAAGAACAATAACCTCTCATTGGATGTCCCAAAATGAAAATATGAAGAGAAAATGAAGTAAACTAAAAACACATCCAGATAAAATCTTACTATTTCACTGTGCATGTGTGTTGAGAGGTTTGAATCTGAGTTCTAAGAATCGATAAAAGAAAAAAAAGGAAAAAAGCAAATAAAAAGAAGATGAGAGAAAAAAAGAAAGAAGAAGTATAAAAATAAAAAGTCGATAGAAAATAATGAAAGATTTGTATTATGAGATAGTTTTAGATTATAAATATATATGATACTAACATATTGATTTTTGATTTTTTTTATTGATAGAAAAGGACTATACACCTTAGTATTTTTTTTTTCTCTAGACAAATATTCTTGAATAATAATAGTACAAATATATTATTATATTAAAAAATTATCGTTTGTTAAATTCTTCATTAGATTAGATATATATTAATTGATATATTGATCTTGATTAACCATTAACATAAAGATAATTTCAAAATGAAGGATTTTCTTTTTTCAATATAAAATCCAACCGTGAAACCCTTGTGGTCACTTTTTACAACCGGAGAAGAGAAGAGAAGAGACGAGACGTCAAGCCACCGAAATAACTCTGTTTCAATGGAAGAAGTGAAAGCAGCGGTGGCTCCTCCTTTTCCCCCGGCGACGAAGAAGAGGCCACTCGACTCCAATGCTAACTCCACTTACTTCAAGATTCGTGCCGCTGTTCGAGACCTTCGTCCTCACTTGCTCGAGGTTCAATATTCCAAATCTCTGCTCTTATTTTTCTTTTTCATACAGCAGCCATTGGAATATTTAATGTTATAGTTGTTCATGAAACTTGTTGGCTAGTATTTTAACTCTCTCCGTCTTTTCAATTTTCAAATCTGTGGCTAATTGGTGTGAAATTCTCAAATTTATACTCCTCTTGTTGATTTGGTACTCTTGTGTTTGGGGTATTATTCATACTGAGTATCGCGATTGCTTTTTAATATTTAGCTAGTAGGGTTTCTGATGTTTTTTGGGGGTGAATATTTTATTTTAAGAAAATAATTTTAATCTAACATTTTTTAGGATGAAAAGAATGAAGTTTTGCATGTCATTCATAAGGCTGTGGAAGTAGTGTAAAATTGTAATCAGTACTGGATCCAAGTTATAGGATATCATTTCTTTAGTTGGACAGATTAATTAGTTAGAGATGTTCCGATCGAAAATAGTTGCATGCAGTTCTAAAGTTCTGAACAATCAACTAGGTGTCTTCAGTATCTTGTATCTAGAATTAATAATTAAATAACTTCCATTTCTAAACTCTTTTAATGCTAAAGCTGTTCATTTCAAAGTGTCAAATAGTAAAGCGATTGAAGTATGGCTGTGATCCAAGATCTTTTCATTATTGTTACCTTTTACCTGTTCTTCCACCTTACAACCACCATATATATATATATATTTTAATATTTGGTGATCTTCTTGGTTGCTTTGAATACAAGTTAAGATTAATTAGTCAAAATTGTCTTTTATAATTTTTGCACGTGCATCTTTATTGGGTTAATAGTATCAATCTAGACAAGAGTTGATGAGAGATATGCATACATAATAAGGTCCCTTCCTTCATTTTTTTTCTTATAGGTGTCTTGTGTTTAATTGTAAATTTGTTTCCTTCAAGGAGAGTTTACTATGCAAAAAAAGGACATAATTTGTGATTATGTTTATGTAAAGTCTCAAATCCAACAATAAAGACATGAAAAATCAAACAAATTTCAAGTAGCTTGATTTATATACCCACACACTCTTAATTTACTTAATTCAGTTTTTCAATAAGTATTTGTAATGAAGAAGGACCTGGTAATAGATGATTTCTGAAGTATTGAACCATTTATAGAGTTTTTATCCATTTTATAATTATTAATACATGCTTAATAAGAGTAACCCTAATCAATAAGGTATCTTAAGAAAAGAAGTGAAAGTTAAGAACATAAGTTTGACAGAGCAAATTGCTCTCTCCGTAATGGACATAGAAAGTCCCCTAAAATACCAAATGGCCAAGGTTAATCTCTAGTTTTAAGTACTTATTTTTCAAAATATCAATATGGAACAAGGAAAACATTTACACTTTACCTACTAAATCAGCAAATTTTGGAACTTTCCTCTTATTTTTTTGTTTTTGGTCATGTCAGACGAAGGTGAGAATATTTGTTATAGTTGCATACTTGCATGTATATGTTATGTGGATGCTTAATTAACCAATTCATGACGTTAATTATATTATTATGTATTGACTCTAGGTTGATCTGTTCTACCATGTACTGAACAACTAGTTTCGTTTACTTGATCTAGGTGGTGTTATGAGTTTTCAAATACCATTTTAGTAAGCTATCTTTGAAATTGATTTGGATTTGTAAGAAATACTAAGTCCTTTTCCTAATAGTTGAGATGGATTGAGTAAATTTTCAATGTATTTCTTTTCCCTTTAGTTGGTGTGTAGAGTAGTGGTTTCTTTTTACTTGAAACACTATATGAAGTTCTTGACATTGCTGTTTGATCTTGAAGGTTATGTGAACTCGTGACTTTAAAGATTACAAGGCATCCCTTTAAATTTAACAATGTAAGTTCATTTAGGCAAAATTATATTCATTTCATGATTGATTACAAATCAAATCATACATATGCATCATGAAATGAATATAATTTTTCCTGGATGAGCTTACATGGTTGAATTTCAAGCGATGCCTTGCACTTTTTAAAGTCATGAGTTTGCATAACCTTCAAGATCAAACAACAGTGTTAGGAACTTCATACATTCATACAACATTTCAAGTGAAAAGAGACCACTACTCTACATACCAACTAAAGTGAAAGAAAATATTGGAAATTTGCTCAATCGAGCTGAACTTTTAGGAAAATAACTCAATAGTTCACACATATCCAAATTAGTTCCAAAGATAATAACTTGCTAAAATAGTAACTAAAAACTCATAACAACACCTTGGATCAAATAGGAGAAACCAGTTACTCACTGCAAGGTAGTATAGATAAACTTATAGTCAATACATAATAATATAGTTAACGCCATGAGTTAATATAGCATCCACATAAGATGTACATGCAACGATAAGAAGTGTTCTCACCTTCTTGGACCAAAAACACAAAATAAAAGGGAAAGTTCCAATATTTGCTGAATCAACAGGTAAAGTGTATACGTTTTATTTGTCCCATATTGATATTTTGGAAAATAAGTACTTAAAACAGATACTAGCCTTAGCCATTTGGTATTTCATGGGACTTTTTACGTCCATTATGTAGAGACTAGTTTGCTTTGTCAAGCTGACGTTCTTAACTTTCACTTCTTTTTTTAAGATTACTTTCTTGGTTAGGGTTAGTCTTATTAAGCATGTTATTTCTAATTATAAAATGGAGAAAAACTCTATAAAAGGTTCTATACTTCAGAAATCATCGATTAGCGGGTCCTTCTTCATTACAAATACCAATTGAAAATCCAAATTAAGTGTGCATGGGTATATATAAAGCTACTTGAAATTTGTTTTATTTTTTAGGTCTTTAATGTTGGATGTGAGACTTTACATAAACTTAATCACAAGTTCCTGAAACACTATATGAAGTTCCTGACAGTGCTGTTTGATCTTGAAGGTTATCCGAACTCCTGACTACAAAAATTGCAAGGCATCCCGTGAAATTCAACAACGTAAGTTCATCCAGACAAAATTATTTTCATTTCATGATTGATTACATAATCAATACACACACACACACACACACACACACATATATATATATATATATATCACTTCTGACCATGAAACTGGATAATCTATTGAATGTGTATGTTTGTATTGGGTGTGTCCTCTGAACAAAAGCAATTCTGTTTTGGAGGACCTGTGTTTTTGAATGTGTCTGTTTTGTCTGAACAAAAACATGTGTTTAACGATTGGCATATAGGTAGAACCTGCGCTCCTTTAGTAAAATTATATTACATGATTGATCAAATAATCAAATGCTAATGATATATTTGTTGATCAAATGCTAATGATATATTTGTTATATTTCTGACTTGTGTCTATTTTATTTATATGGGATTCTCCACTGAGCATACATAATTCTGCTGTCTGGATGGGTGTAGGCATGTTAGTGATTGTCATACGTGCAGAACCTTGGCTCCTGATGATGCCACCATGTCTATGATTTCTGGTAGTTTTGGGGTAGGTTGTGTAGAAATAGTCCATGTGCTAGCTTGAAATATGCCTTTTTGACTTAAATTGCAGAGCTGAAGATCCTGACAAGGTTATGTGAAAGCATGAAAGATGAACAGTCAAAGGCTGGTCAGAACATTGATCAGAAAACACTGAAAGAGCAGCAGTCTCGACAATCTGAAATTAAGCTTACTCCACCAGTTCCTGGCTTTCAGAAGCAGCCGGTTGAAGATGGTCTTCCAGGGACATATGTAGTTGGAGGATCTGCATTTGGCTGGAATTTTATCACTTTTTCAGGAAAAGAACCTGTCTATTGCGGTAGGTCAAAGGAAGAATTCCGAATTGGAAAAGTTTCTAAGTAATCTTATGGAACTTTAATATTGAAAGCTTTAAGATACAAGACACTTGATAGATGCCGTTCTGAGATTGGTTAGATTTTAATATGGAAAGCAAATGATGTTAAAAGTTTTAGTCAAAAAGGAAAATTATTCATGTGAAGTAATTTATGATGTTCTTATACCATGTCTTGTGTCGTGATCTATACTGTCTATATTGTTCCTTATGACTTGGTTTGTTTGACTGCAGTCTCAACTTTGATGTTTTAATTAAATAACGATTTTTACACAGCTAAAGAAAGAAATAGGCATTCAGCATATATTCTTATTTTCTTCTCAATCAAGGAAAGTATTGATACAAATATTAAGGTTTTTGTTAATTAACTTGTATAAGTTGCAAGTGGAACTTATATATATATATATATATATATATATATATATATATATATATATATATATATATAAAATGATGCTTAATCAAGTGTGTTTTATTTAGATATGAAGTTATTGCTTATACAGATGTACACACAAAAAGGAAAACAGTATTTTCGGACTGGGAAATATATTTCAAACTCAGAAATATATTTTTGAATACAAAAAAAAATAAAAATCCGAACGGGTATTACAAAAGTCATTTTTCGGATCCGAAACTATAGTTCGGAAGATCTTTTGGAATTTTATTGTATATTGTAGATTGATTGATTCGAAAGACAGAGAATAAATTTATCATTCTCATTACTTTTAAATCCTCATATTATAAGAAGTCTAAAAAATCATTATCACTTTATTTTTAAATTTGTTAAAAATAATTATTCACTTTTATTCATGTCAAAATCTAACATAAAATAGTTGATATATTCACAAAAATTCTTATTGTTATTTTCTTCGATAGTTTATTCACGAGATAAAAATCATAAACACCTATTCTTCCTCTTGTGGAAATATTACAATAAAATATTATATATCACAGTATTATACATAGTCATAATTATCTTTCTTTAGTGCTCATACATATTGAATATGTTAGTATGTTAATGTCAAAAATTTTCTTTCAACAAACGCACCGAGTTGATCTAACACTGTTAACAATTTCATATTCACAAGACTTATGCAAAAGATATAATGTTAAAAAAATTAAAGATATAATACTCTTTTAAGGTGCTTAAATCACAGGCACTTGAAGTACCCTTTCCAGTTAAAAAAAAAGAAAGTGAACATAAAAAATCATGTTAAAAAAATTAAAAAGATATATACTCTTTTAAGGTGCTTAAATCACAGGCACTTGAAGTACCCTTTCCAGTTAAAAAAAAAAAGAAAGTGAACATAAAAAATAAAATTAAATGAAAATTTGTCTGAGCCCAGGTTCGAACTGGGGACCTCTAGTGTGTGAGACTAGCGTGATAACCAACTACACCACCCAGACTTTTTTGTTTCATTGTTTTCAATATTCCAATTTGATATAAAACACCTTGACATACAGCTTAAAATAAAAAACCAAGCAGAGATAGATATAGTGATAATGTTCTATGATAAAATATATGGATTTGAAATTGGTAATTCTGGTAACATAGGTCTTAATTAGATTTAATTTCATATTTGATCACTAATTACCATTATTTTATAAATTTTATCTTTCAAATTTATTGAATGATAAATAAAGGAATATAAATTAGATTTGACACTAGTTTGCCCATTGACTTTTGAAACTGTTGTGTTCAGACGTTGTAATCAACAACATTATGTGGAAGATAGCAATACATTAGATCTAACACACGAAATTATTAAGAATAGGATAATAAGAAAGAAAAAATATATCATTTCATCATATTGACAAAGTTTTTAACATACTTACATAGTCTTTAATTTATAGTTAATAGCCACCTGTTACCTGTTCATAATATTTGAAATAAGCATTTGAGTATTTGCAGAAATCCATTTTTTTTTCCTTCTTTTATTAATTTGGTTTTTCAGAAAGTGCAATTGGGTTTCAACATGTTTGTTTCTACCGTGTGTTATTGTCTTTAACCAAACTTATTATTGACGGCAATTTCTTTCTGTACTTCATCAAATCTCTTCCGGCAGCCCCATGAATTCTGGATTTTACTTTTCGAAAAAACATTAAATTAATTTCGGAAAACTTTTTCCAGAAGACACTCATCATAACAGTCCTATTCCGGATAAAAGTTTCTCGAATATAGGGTGACAAAAGAAATTGAAATTAAATACTCTTATAAGTTAATTATGGTGGTGACAAATACGGTGATGGTGATAACCATGAATTATGAAATTCTATATAGTATTTTAATAAATAATTTATTTTTTTCTTTTTTTCTTTTTCTTAAAAATTTGCGAACTAAACCACAATTATGTGAAAAGCTGAACAGATAAAATAATTTACAAGTGTTACGTGGAGCAAACAAAACATTCTGCAAGTATTGGGTGAAGCAGACAAAAAAAATCATACTAAGATCATTACTTAGGTTAAAGGCTAGATATTTTTTTGGTAATGCTAAAAAAAGATAACAAATACGGATGAAAAAGAGAAAAAGGAGAAAAAAAATGTACAAACACAAAAAATACTGTACCAATAGGAAGCAGAACATAGCAAATATCAATTTAGGTAAAATTCAATAAATTATGAGCTCAAACAAATCACATGATTTAAAAAGAGAACGCTCATAGATTACTATTGATCAATGATATCTTTTGAAATTATAATCTAAACAACTTTTTAGTGTCAATTTTACAAACATATCCTACATTAGTTACTTTAAGAAATTGTTCGCTTATTACATCTCGGAATCTTTGTTTGAAATTGAAACAGAAAACGTGCAATGTCACGACAAAAATGTCTGACAAATAATTGTTTAGAACAGTATAAAAAATAATAACATAAGTTTCATATAAAGAGTTTCCATAAATCCATGATTATGTGGAGTACGGGGTGTTCATATTTTAGGGTGAGTTTCTATCTTTTTTTAAGCTAAACAAAATCCAATCCACTCAATATCGGGGTGGCAGATCTTCATTAAATATTTTGGTGTGTCAAAACAAATATACAATTTTTTTAGGGTGACATATACACAAAATATACTGAAACTAAAATAATATTTTTTCTTCATGTATTGATTTATATATATTAAAAAATATTGGGGGAGCAAAGCCCCCAAAGCAGTGAGAAGCACAGCCTAATTAAAATAATAATAATAATACAATATTAACAAGATTTAATTCAAGAGTTAAAATAAATTAATAAGTTTAGTTATAACAAGTTTCTCTTGGTTAAAGTCAAGCCAGCGATAAGAAAAATAGAGAGCGATGAAGAAGAAGAAATAGAATTTCTCATTTTAAAGAACAAAAAATTACAAAATGTAAAATACTCTACTTAAATAAAAATAGAGACTAAATCTATTAAAGAAGATGACAAAAATAAATAATGTATGTGAACAAAACCTACAATAAAGAAAAAACCAAGACAAACAATTATAATGGAGACAAATGGTGGAAGACAATGATGGAAAATGTTAGGGTTGATGTAAGGATATATTTAGGTTTGTTTATTTAATGTTAGGATTAAGATGCAAAAAGGTGAATGTTAAAGGCCAATGAAGGAGGCCATGAGAGTTTTAGATTTGGGGCTTCTCTCTACACCTCCAATAATCTCTCATGTACTCCAAAACCAATTTTATTTTCATGTTTGTCCATGGTAAAAATTAAGAGTTACTATCTCTTTTACCGCATCTGCACCCCAAAAGCATACACCCTCACCCTCTGCACCTCCAAAACGCACCCCAATAAAGCACTAAGAATCAGATTCTCTGCACCCCAGAAGAATCTTTGACCTAGGTGTTGTGCTGCACGTGAAGGTAACTGAGTAGGGTTTTGAGTAACTGACACTAAATCCATCACCAAATCTTTATAAGAGTGGGTTAATTTGGGTTGGATCAAATTTAACCTGATCATAAATGAAACCCAACCTAATTTAATTGATTGAGTTAAATCGGGCCAATTTGGATCATCACATTACCTGATCCAATTAACATCCTCCCAAAATAGGTTTTATATGGAGCAAACAAAACAATTGCAAGTGTTTTGTGGAACAAAAACAAAATAAGATAAGATAATTTATTTTAGTGATTAGAGTGTTTTTAACGATGTTTAAAGAAGTCCTAAAAACAAGTAGAAAAAGAAAGAGTAATTACATATAAAAAATAAGAAAAAGAATATGCAAACATGAAAAATATATTAGCAATAGGTAACAAAATATTTCAAATATTGTTTTGTAATAAAATTTAATAAAAATGATACATTAAATAATTATGAACTCAAATGACTTATAAATACAATAGACTCTAAATTACCTCTAAAGTTAATCAATGATACGCAATATGAGTTTCATTTTGAGTAAAATTAAAAAAAAAAAAAACTATATATACCAAAGACAACTGATTTAAAAACATTGCGTACACTAAATTACCTCCAAAGTTATCGATGCCATTATTTAAGAATATTATCTAAATATTCTTTAGCATCAATTTTATCAACATATTGGGTACATGGAAGACAAAAAGATAAGTCAGTAAAAACTGATCAACTATATTAGTTACCTACAATTTTGTATTGTTTGACTCAACTACATTTATGACTAAATTATTATATTTTATGAGTTTATTGGTTAATTTTGTCATATATTTTAAATATCACACATTTAATTTAACCCATTTATTAAATATATAACGATGCAACTACAAGTTTTAAAAAAAAATATTTTAATTTTATTTTCATTGAGAAGTCAGGATGCCATTACATATTTAAAGAATAGTAAAATAGTGGGAAATTGTAAATATGATAATAAAATATTAAAATGGAAATAAGAAAAATTGCTCAACAATGAAAATAGAGGGTGAGATATGTAATTAAAAAGAAACTTAATTACGTTTTAAGTAGTTTCTAATTTTGGGCATTTTAAACTAGTATTTGTTAAAATAATTGTTCTATTAAATATTTATTTATCTTTTCAATTTTTATCTAAATAAGTCCTTTGATTTTTGCGATGAATGAAATAAATCGAGGTGTCACCTTCAAATTTAATTAACCATAAAAATATAATCTCAAAATCAAGTATATGTTTTTTATTTTTTCTCTATAAAATCCAACAGTGAAATCTTCGTGGTCACTTTTTAGAAACTCGAGAAGAGAAGAGACATTGAGCCGCAGAAAAAGCTTTGTTTCAATGGAAGAAGTGAATTCAACGGCGGCTCCTCCTCTTTCCCCGGCGACGGAGATTAGGCCACTCCACCCCGCTGCTCGCAAAGCTTTCTTAGGCCTTTGTACCGCTGTTAGAGACCTTCGTCCTCACTTGCTCCAGGTTCAATATTCCAGATCTCTGCTCTTTTTCTGTTTTCTTTTTCAATATTCAAGTTTACTCCTCTTATTGATTTGCGTTTGCTTTTCAAATATTTAGTTAGTAGGGTTTCTGATGTTTTTTGGGGGCTGAATATTTTATTTTAAGAAAATAATTTTAATCCAACATTTTTCAGGATGAAAAAGAATGAAGTTTTGCATGTCATTCATAAGGCTGTGGAAGTAGGGTAAAATTGTAATCAGTGCTGGATCCAAGTTATAGGATATCATTTCTTTAGTTGGACAGATTAATTAGTTAGAGATGTTCCGATCGAGAATAGTTGCATGCAGTTCTAAAGTTCTGAACAAGCAACTAGGTGTCTTCAGTATCTTGTATCCAGAATTAATAATTAAATAACTTGCGTTTCTAAACTCTTTTAATGCTAAAGCTGTTCATTTCAGAGTGATTGAAGTATGGCTGTGATCCAAGATCTTTTCATTATTGTTACCTCTTACCTGTTCTTGCACCTTACAAATCACCATCTTTTTATATTTGGTGATCTTCTTGGTTGTTTTGAATATAACTTAAGATTAATTAGTTAACATTGTCTTGTATAATTTTTGCACGCGCATCTTTGTTTGGGTTAACATAGTATCAATCCATAGAAGAGTTGAGGAGAGATTTGCAAATGCATCATAAGGTCCCTTCATTCATTTTTTGTGTTTAATTGTAAAATTGTTTCCTTCAAAGAGAGCTTACTATGCAAAAAAGGGCATAATTTGTGATTAAGTTTATGCAAAGTCTCAAGTCCAACATTAAACACCTAAAAAATCAAACAAATTTCAAGTAGCTTGATTTATATATTCCCACACACTCTTAATTTGCTTAATTTAGATTTTCAAATGGTATTTGTAATGAAGAAATATCTGTTAATAGATGATTTCTGAAGTATAAAACCTTTTATAAAATTTTTCTCCATTTTATAATTAGAAAAAAGCATGCTTAATAAGATCGACCCTAATCAAGAAAGTAATTTTATGAAAAGTAGTGAAAGTTAAGAACATCAACAATTGAGTCATTCTCTTAATAGTTTAGATTGATCAGAAAAACTTTGATGTATTTCTTTGCCTTTATCTTATGTGTAGAGTACTATTTTTTTTTTTTCACTTAAAACATTATGAAATTCTGACATTGTTGTTTAATTTTGAAGGTTATGCAAGAAGAAGACTTTAGAAATTGCGAGGCATCCCGTAAAATGCAAAATCGTAAGTGTAAAATTATATTCAATTTCATGATTGATTATATCTACATACTTATATAAATATATATTATATTTTTGATCATGAAATTGGATAATCAATTGGACGTGTCTATTTATATATTTGGTATGTCCTCTGAACAAAAACAATTATGTTTTGTCTGCATGGAGGAGATTCATGTGTTTAATGATTGGCACATAGGTAGGACCTATATGCTCCTTTAGTCTAAATTATGATCAAATAATCAAATGCTAATGATATATATGATACATGTCTATGATTTCTGGTAGTTTTGGGGTAGGTTTTGTAAAAATACTCCATCTGCTACCTTTAAATATGCCTTTTGACTTCAATTGCAGAGGCGGAGTTAGTGAGCACTGGATATAAGCAGCTGGCTAAAGATCTGACATGTAGAGTTGGAGGATCTCCATCTGGCCTGAATTTCATTACATATTTAAGCAAAAAACCTGTCTATTATGGTATATCGAAGCAAGAGGTTCTATCTCGAAAAGTTCCTAAGAAAAGAGTTCCTAAGAACATATTCTAAGTAATCCTATGTAGTTTTAAACCCCTACTACTTGAAAGATGCTTTAGTGGACGTGGAAACTTTTAAGGAAAATTAGCATCTGAAGTACTTTATGTTGTTCCAATATACTTAAAAAGTCTTGTCTCGTTATCTGTATTTTCTATACTGTGTTTTGTTTGACTGTATGATATTTCCATTAAATAATGATCTTTACACAGCTAAAGAAAGAAATAGGCATTCATTCGAACAAAATTTAACTACCTTAGATTTAATTATTAGTTGTCTTTGTTAATTAAAAATATATCAATATTATATTTTAAAATTATATGACACGTGGAGGAACCGGGCACAGTGTAAACACAACTTTTACATGCAGAGTGACAACTTCCTCGGACATGTTGCGACATTGTAGAGGAAATGATTTTTTGCATGGGCAGGTGTCACAACACGTGCCTATTTACAAGAGCAACTGAATGATTAAGGAACGTGGATGACGTGAGCATCAACTGCTGTCGTGACCTAAGAACAAAATCAAAGAAGCTACTTTTAACAAAACTTTTGTCTTTAATTCCAAGTACATTTTAACTCTTCCAGCAAATTTAATTCTAAATCTTAATTTACCTCTACTTTGTCGGCCCACATTAAATGTTTTACTTTTCATTCTAGCCAAAGAACTTTACCTGGTACTGATTTTGTTGCAAACTTTCTTAGTTTTTAGCGTCGTTTTTATTTAGCTTTACAACCCAAACTCAATTAATTGTGAGAAAGTGAGCATAAAATTTAGCATATCTATTGATGAGTTATGAAAACACAAGTAGTTTAGTGAAACACGTATGCTCAGCTCTTGGTGCACATTGTTTCAATAATTTGATGATTCATAAAGTCTTCATTTACGCCTGTTAAAGTTAGTTATTGACTATTATTTCTACAATTTTGACAAATTTTCTTACAAAATTGCCCTTAGTTACGATTCTCACCAGCATCTAGTTTAAATTTGAAAAATTAATTTTGTAATATAAAATTGAACTATCCAAAACCTAAAACTGACCAAAAAGTAAAAGTGATTTTTCAAAAGACTTTGTAATGTTTGCTCATGTTTTTCTATGGGAAAGTCAATTCAACCAAGAATGTGATTAATTTCTTCGCAGTTGATCATATGTGCAAAAGGAAGCACAAACCATGATAGAAGAAAGACTGAAAGGAGCATATATTGTCAAGTTAAACTTACATAGGACACTGTTGAAACTTTTGGAAAAAATAGTGTTACAAGGTTAAGTTGAATTTTTGGAATGCATTTTTTCTAAAATTTCGCAAAAGGCTTACAAAAGTCGGAGAGTTTCTTCCTAAAGTTCTCTTAAAAGTTATTAGAAATTAAATATTATATATGTATATTATAATTAGTTATTTTATTTTTTATTGTTCAAATTTGTTCTATTTATTAGTACATTATTATTATTATTATTATTATTATTATTTTATACATAATCCTATTTGAACTAATAAATTATTTTGTTTCTATTTCTTTATCTATTGAGATGGAATTAGTAGTATTTTTGTGAGAACTTAGAGAAGGTGTAAGACTAAGTGGTTTTCAAAAGATAATACTTTTAATGATAAAAACTTAAGGTTATAAATAAGTTTTCATGAAAGTTCATTTTATAAAAACTATTATCTTTTTGAACTTTATTTCTAAACTTCTTATCTATCTCCTCTCTAGATCTTTAACTCTATCTTTGAAGATTTGAGCATATGGTAGACTCAAGTTAATCTTTTTTACTCTTTTTAGAGTCTTTTGTAATGTGTGTGTCAGGTCAATGGTTGCATGTGTGATCCCAAAATTTCAGTTGAATCTCTGTTCAATCAAGATTTGTAGGATATGATCAGATCATTGATCGAGTCTTCTTCGTGCATATATTGCCTTCTCTGCAGGTAGAAGTGCTTAAAGACAAAGGAGATTGTGTTTTGTACACATAAGTCAGGTAAGAAAAGTTAGTTATTTAAAATTGATTGTGCCTTCGTATGGAAATGTGATGAAATTGTGACATGGGTGAGTTGAATGTGATGTGTGACTTGAATGGACTGGTTTAACAAACTGTATATTGTGTTTTAGCATAATTGTTTGTGTTATTTGAGATGTATATGTGAAAGCATGAATTGTTGGTATTTGGATCTCAAAGATTGATAAATTGGACTTCATTGGTTTCAAGTGGTGTATTTTACAAGTTGGTTTTGGTTATAAATTGTGAAGAGAAAAGGAAAACACCATTTGAAACCTAAAGGAGTAGATTTTTCATTCCCTTGAGCTATGGTATAACTTTGTTTCAGTTGGTGTCTGTCTTTGTAGAATTGGATTTTTCTGTCAATTGAAACTTCTCAACGAGACATTTGATTGAATAGATTTGACACAAGTTAAGAAATTGATATATATTATAACCTTATGAAGTTTATTAAATGCGGAATAACTCAAATAGGAAGCTTAAGCTTCTAGTGCAACATATGTATAATATGGTGTGATAATTTAAGATTATACGAGAATATGATATATGTACTATTTTTTGTTAGACATTCTTCTTTGGTTGAAATGTATGATTTGAGATCAGAATGTAGTAGTTCTAAAGGTAGAAACTCTATTGTTGATTTGTTGGCGTGAAGTGTATTGATGTGAGAATTAGAGTGAGACTATCTTGATTCTACTAAGTATTGGATTCACATAGAGGAAGATATAGTTGAAGGTGGTCCTTATTAGTAAATTTGACATTCATGATTAAATCTTCATATGAGTGATTCACCCTATTATACTCTATGGTATGAGATGTGACCATGGGATGACAAGAATCCTTGAAAGGTGAAGATGGATATAGCAGGTGCATGATCTAAGATTCTAATTAATACACTGAGTCTTCTGGAAGATGTGTTTATTGTACGATAAATATGAGTATGATCAATTGTGAAAATATAATGTAAAATTATATGATTATTTGAGATATTACTTATTTTATTAATTTTTGTTCGAGTATAATTATAGGATAAAACCATTAATACTGGATAAAAGTATGAAATGTTTATATATATCAAAAGGAAGACAAAGAATTATGAAATGTTATGTTCAATCTCAATACAGTAGAGATCGACCACCCATGGAAATGATGGTTCTTCCCTTTACACTAATGGATTTGAGAGAAAAAAAAGTAAGTTTTAAATATTCTTTCTAATTGTTTATGCAAAGAAATATAAGAAAAGCCATCCTAAATTAAAAGAAGATATAGTTGGACTTTAAAGGAATTCAAGCTCATAAGTACCAACTCCAACTTCGGTGAACTTTTTCACTTAGGAGATAATATTCTTTGTAAATCATATATTTGATTTAATTCGTTCTTTTATTTCTTTCTTCCTCAATGCTACATGCAAGAAAGGGGAAAATATTGGAGCTATTAGAGGCTATCTATATTGTTGTTGATGCAAAACTACTTCAAGTAAGAACGTTTTTTGTTCTCAAGGATAACAAAAGGTGAGGAACCATTCTGTAACGCCTGTACACAGCAACAAATCGTTTAATCACAACTAGATTACCACCCTAAGGTTGGGTTCTTTTCATAAATTTGGAGATTTGTCCATCGTTCTTGATCTGTATCTATTCCTTCTGTAATACTCTTTTAAGGTCATTTCTCAATTCTTGAAATGAGAGTAAGGATTAACAAGATGAGGCCTATAAATACTCTTTTAAGGTGAAAAAATCACAGGCACTTGACCTTGCAGTTAAGAAGAAACATCACAAAAGATTTAGAGTTCAGTATTTACACAAATACTTCACATTAAAAGGTTTGTCTGAGCCCAGGTTCGAACTGAGGACCTCTAGTGTGTGAGACTAGCGTGATAACCAACTACACCACCCAGACTGTTTTGTTTCATCTTTTCCAATATACTAATTTGACATAAAACACCTTGACATACAGCTTAAAATGAAAAACCAAGCAGAGATAGATATAGTGGTGATGTTCTATGATAAAATATATGGATTTGAAATTAGTAATTCTGGTAACATAGGTCTTAATTAGGTTTAATTTCATATTTGATCATTAATTACCATTATTTTATATATTTTATCTTTTAAATTTATTGAATGGTAGATAAAGGAATATAAATTATATTTGACACTAGTTTGTCCATTCCTTTTTGAAACTGATGCGTTCAGACGTTGAAATCAACGACAGTACGTAGATTCTAGGCGACTTGTTCTGCCCTAATAGGTGCAGTTTGTTCCATGAAATTGGATAATCTATTGAATGTGTCTATTTATATTTATAAGGGAATTTTGTAAAAAGGGTAAGTTTGATCACGAATTTGTAAAAAAGGGTCGTTTGAATTTTTAATTGTAAAATTGGGTCGTGTCGTCAGGGGGAGGACGACTTTAAAGGTGAAGTCGTCCTCCTAAATGCCGGTTTCCACTTTTTTTTTTTAAATGAAGTCGTCCGGCTGAAGGCCGGTTTTTGGTTTGGTGTTAGTGAAGTCGTCTTTGCAGATGACGACTTCATTTTAGGTTTTTTTTTTAACAGTAAATGATAATAAATTGAAATAAAAATAAAAATAAACTTTAATATATTTTTTAAATGATTAAAAATTAGAATACAATAATTTAGTAATTTGAAAATAATGAAACAGCCATCTATGTCCTCCGGTTCCACATGTTGGTCTTCTTCTGGGTCTGTTGGGACGTGTTAGTGGTTGTTGTTGTGGTTCATCATCGTCATCGTCATCGTCATCGTCATCTTCATCTTGTTGACTTTGGATATTTTGAGGAATTTGTGGTGATTGGGAAGGCATTGGCGGAGGATAGAATGACATTGATGATGAAGATCCTGGATAATAGGCAGATGATGGTGTCATGGTTGTGGTTCCAAACATATATGATGGACCAGCACCATAATTTGACTGATGCGGGAAGAAATCGTATGAGGAAGGGATGTGTTGGAATGAGGTGTTTGATGGGTTGCCAAATTGAGGATGTGAATGTCCAAACATTTGACCTTGACCCATAGGAAACTGTCCGAAAAAGGGTTGGTGATGATGCATGAAATCTGGAGAAGACCCAACATGGGCAGTGTAGGGTTGTGAAGTAGGCTGAGAAGGTTCTTGTGATATGTCGTACTGTAAAATAAATAACATGGTTATTGACATGATTAAGTATGTATGATAAACAAATTTACTACAAATGTATTATAAATAACCTCATCGTCGGAAGATTCTGATAGAGATATATAGCGGATAGTGTGGTTGATGTACCACTGCATATACGGTGTTTCATCACGCAAATGACCGTTTCCGCTGAACAATGTACCTTGAATGATCCGATTTTGTTGATCATTCCAAATTGCAATCCATTGGTGATGATGCGCCACCCAATCTTGTCGTTTCTCCCCCTCAAGTCATCCCTGTGAACTTGATCCAGGTTAACGGGCTTAGGCGGAATGTTTTGTCTTAAACCAAATTGACGCATCACCCTATCCGCCTGATGGATTTCTACTGTCGCAAAGCAAATTATTGGTACTGTTGCTCTGGAGACTGGATGGATGTCAATCACAATCAATCGACTAACTTCGGGTTGAATGTAAGGCCTCCACAAGAACTGAAACCAAATTGTAGACATTAGTTCTAAACTTTTAAAAACAAATAACTTGCAATTACCTTAAGTATTACCTGTCTTGTACGTATTTGATCAAATCTCAACCGAAAATCAGTAACTGAAATTGAAGCTAGATTTATCCGATGCGTTACGTTCATCCACCTAAACAAAAATGTTGCAATTTAAAGTTAGTTAAATGACAAGAAAAAAAATAATTTAAAAGTTAGCTTTCTACCTTCTACAGACAGGGTAACCATCCCCATCAGCCACCTCCTGATCACTTAAAGGTTGAAGTGGTGGGGCTATAGAAGTAATCCTTTCCCAAGCCCAACATTGTAACAAAATCATGCATCCACCAATATTTTTTTGGCGTAGGTGAATACCATGATCTAGGCAATGATATAGACAAGCCAAGACTGCAGAGCCCCAACTTTAATTTCTGAAGACATCCAAGTCAGCTAGCCTAAGTAGATACATGATATGTACCCTAGCTGCAGACGTGTCTGGCATTAAAATGCTTCCAATCAATGTGAGAATGTACGCTCTCACATATTGAGCAATAACCTCATTGTTTGCATTGGGTGGAAGCTGTTGGAAAGTAGTGTTTAACCAAGATACTCGAATTGAGTTCCCCCTTATCAACGTCGGTGGTGGAATGACACCTAGATGTTCATGGAAGGTGGCGAATATGTCGTCAACCGTAGTGGGACCAGTTACCACATCTCCGTCTATCGGTAGGCCAAGGAGGACGGCTAAATCTTCTAGTGTCACGGTGGTTTCTCCATGGGGGAAGTGAAATGTATGAGTTTCTGATCTCCATCTTTCTAATAAAGAACTGATGAGGAAGTGGTTGACATCCATGTCTGAGATGTACACGGCGTGTCCGAATCCAGCTTGATGCATTAAATTTATGACACGGGGATCAAGTATGTCTTGATTGTTTAGTATCCAAACTCCAGCTCTTCTCGGTCTAAGAACTCGTTCTCGTCCTTCCCATAAGTCGTGAGTGATATGCTCATGTTGAAGCCGGAGTAGTGACATATCGTGAGGTAGGCGTCCATTTCGTGCCATACTAAATTAAGAATGGTAAATAAAAATTAGAATCTAAGTGTGCATATTAATTAAAAGAAAGTATTAAATCATACTTGAACCTTGAAAATAGAAGCTATCAAAGATGAAATATTCAACACTCTCCCACAGCACGCAAACTTCAAACAATTCTCTCCCAATCTAAGCACAATACACAAACCGAAATATATGAATCTGATGCATATGGATGCAACATGAAGGTATTTAAACCAATGCCTTGGTTCCTCACGTGAATGCACAACAGCTTTCCATCAATAATTTAAAACTTTCGTGCAATGTGGTTGAGAGCATGCATTCAGAAAAGCCATTTAAAGCTGCCAACCCTTTAGACTAGTGCATGCAAAAAATTAGACTTTGATGGCATAGGGAGTAGGAGAGGAATCTCTGAATTCCACTTTTTCCCTGAATTCGTGGCTTGGAACTAGCGCAGCAGGGAATCCACACTTGACGAGCACGGTCAACGAGGAAATAAATGCGCGCAGATTCGCGCGCGCGTGGTGCTGTCAGGTGGCGCAGCACTGAAGTCGTCATTAGTGTGGACGACAACTAAAGTGAAGTCGTCATTAGTGCGGACGACTTTCACTTAATGTCGCTAGGCCCCCTAACGATTTCTGCACTGTTCAATTAATGAAGTCGCTTGCTCAATGAATGCGCTGGCTTAATGAATGCGCTTAATGAAGTAGTTGGTATTAATGCGACTAGCTTAATGAAGTAGTTGGCATTAACGACTTATTTATTAAGAAACAGTATCCTTAATTACGTCAAAGTGCATTAAAATAGGTTATTTAATATGGTTGACTGCTGCCATTAATGCTGATTATTTGCACACGATTTAAACACTACTTTCTTGTTAGAGTCTCATAGTTTTTTCTCCCCGTATTATTTCTGACCCTACGAAATTTTTACTCTTCACCATATTTGCACGAAAATGGCAGGACAAAGCGAATATCCAGATATTTTGTCTGATTTTAGTGAAGATGAGTTGGTTACCAACCAATATACAATCCATACAACATATCATATTGGCTCATCAAGTCACACCTCAGTTGAAGCTTCAAATCCAATGACCGAAAATTCATTATGCATTGGGATGTCTTTTGACACAAAAGAGTCCACAGTGTCATATATAAAGCAATACCACATCTACAATGGTTACAGATTTGTGGTTGTTGAGAGCAAATCTGAAAAATTTATATGTCGATGTGTCGACCACAAAAAAGGTTGCCCGTGGCGTTTATGGGCTGCTTATAGCAAGCAGAGTCTGAATTGGGAGATTAGAAAGATTGACGGAATCCACACTTGTTTGTCAACCATGCAATCTGCAGATCATGTCAATCTTGATTCTAACCAAATTGGTTCTATTGTGATGAACTCTGTAAAGGAAAATCCTTCCATACCTATCAAAAGTTTAGTAGCTGAAATCAAGAATCGTTTCAGATATTCAGTTTCATATGACAAAGCTTGGAATGGTAAGCAAAAAGCGCTTGCTAAGGAGTTTGGAGATTGGGAAGAGTCTTACAATGAACTTCCCAGGTGGTATCAAGCTGTACAAGAAAGCAATCCCGACACAATAATTCAATGCACTGGATATCCTAGACTTGTTAATGGCCAACCTGACCCTTCTTGCTATATTATGGAACACGTATTTTGGTCTTTTGGACCATGCATTCAAGGGTTTAATTATTGCAAGCCAATTGTCCAAGTAGATGGCACATTTCTCACAGGAAGATATCAAGGGACATTGTTAACAGCACTAGCTCAAGATGGGTCACATAATATATTCCCTTTGGCCTTCGCTATAGTGGAAGGAGAAACAAAAGAGGCCTTGATATGGTTTTTTCAACTCTTAAGGGAGCACGTTACACCACAACCAAACCTCTGCTTGATAACAGACAGGGGGAAAGGCATATTGGCGGCCCTACAATCTGAAGAAGTACAATGGGAAGCAGATGGATTGGAATCAGTATACTGCATACATCATATTGCTTCCAATTTCAACAAAAAATTCAAGAATCACGAATTGAAAAACCGGTTAAAGAATATGGGTAATAAAATTTTTCTTTCAGTCATCACATTCGATAATTAAATTAACTAATATAATTGCATTTTTACAGCTTACGAG
>Ga0214542_1005393_pt1 | contig 24305 bp, 17 predicted proteins | sample CNSS1metaG_FD_160096 | JGI IMG/M metagenome (GOLD analysis project Ga0214542, IMG submission 160096) | Root nodule microbial communities from cowpea collected in UCLA plant growth center, Los Angeles, California, USA - CNSS1 | ecosystem: Host-associated > Plants > Roots > Nodule | place: USA...
CATACGAGTTCAATATATAATCACACAAAAACACAAAATTTAAATAACATCCAAGTGGCATACATAGGACTCGAACCCAAGTCCTCACACACAATAAAGTACTCTCAACCACTTGGGCTAGTACCTTTCCATGTCATAGCTCCTCGCATTTATTGCTTTAAACATTCTCATTATCCGTCCTAATTAAATAATTAATTAAATAATTATTTAATTTTCCCGGATCTTACATTTGTTGCGGAAAAATGAAAAAAGTGATGATCCGACGATTAAAGATATGTCATTGAGTATGATGAACAAGTTTAGTAAGTATTGGGATCACTATTGTGACATTCTTGCTATTGGGGCTATTCTTATCCACGGATGAAGTTTGAACCAATTCGATTTTGTTATTCAAAGATTAATCATTCTACTTGTGAAGAAAAGATTAATATTTTAAAGAATAACATGTATAGGTTGTTTGAAGAATACGTGAAATTAAATCCAAATGAGTCAACCATTTCAAGTTCTCAAGTTGTCCCTTCAACACAACTTGCTTCTTCTACAAATGATGAGCCAGTGATGGATGCATTTGATGTAAATTTTTAATTCTAAAAACAACTTGCTTTGTTTTGTTACTTAATTATGAATGACATTATTTTTTTCTCATATTGTTGTAGGAATATATTGATTATTTGAGCCAACATGTTAATGACACAGGAAGGTCTGAATTAGATATTTATTTAGATGAAGGGAATCTTGATCCAAATTTTTTTGATAAGTTGGATGTATTGAGCTATTGGAGGGATCGTCGAGATCGTTATCCAAACTTGTCTAAGATGGCTTGTGACATGCTTAGCATTCCAATCACTACCGTTGCTAGTGAGTCTGCCTTTAGTCTTGGTTCTCGTGTGCTTACCAAATATCGTTCTTCCATTCTTCCAGAGAATGTTGAGGCACTCATTTTAATCCAAAATTGGTTGCATGGTTTTGAACTAATAGGTAACATTATTGTTAGTATTGGGAAATTAATTTAATAATTATTACTTAGTCTTTGAATATTATTAGTTAACATTCTTTTTTATTGCAGATGGGGATAAAGAAGATGCTTCAAGAGATGAAAATATTGTGGATTTATCCATTCAAGACTCTAATATTATAGTTGGACAAGTCACAAGAATGCTTTGATCTTAAATAGTAATTTGTATTTTTATTTATTTATTTTGGTTTATATTGAAGTTTAACATCATTTTGGATTATATTGAGATTGTATTCAAGTTTATTTAAATTTTAATCTAAAATATAATTTTTCACTTAAGAAAAAAATTATATTTTTTTAATTAAGTGGACTAGTGAGCCAATCCGTTTAACCTACCAACCCGTGGTGGGCCGTGGTGGGTTCGAATTTTTCTGGCTCGCTAATAAGTGAGCCGAGTTGGGTTGACCCACTAAATGACCAACCCGTGGTGGGCCGAGTTGGGCTGGGCCGAAGGGCTCATTTTGACAGCTCTAAATAGAATGACATCCTCTGCCTATGCTTTTTCTTTCAATTTTATCACATGCAAAGTTGTATCACAATATCCCTATAACAAATAACTCTCTCGCTTCTTAAAGTAGAGACCAAGAATAGTAGTACATTTTAAATATTTAAAAACTCTCTTAACAACACTTAGGTGTACTTCTCTTGGATCATATTAAAACCATGCACATAGGAAAACACTAAACATGATATCATGTCTTAATGTACTGAGATGTGATAATGAACCATTCATCTGCCTATATGTAGTGTGGTCTACAAATTTAGACTCTTTTTACAATCCAAAGGATGTATTGGGATGCATTGGGGTCTTCATTTCTTTAGCATCTTCTAAGTTAAAAGCTTGTTTTAAACCACATAAAGTCTTATTTAGTTTGTATCTTAGGAATGTTTACCTATATCCATTTGGTGTAGTCATCAACTATGACCAAACCATACCTTTTGCCACTCAAAGACTCATTTCTCGTTGGACCAAATAGATAAATATTAATCAACTCAAAAGGTCTTTGTGTAGAAATATCAATTTTACTTTTGAAAAAACTCTTGACTTGCTTGCTCATCACACACAACTCATAGAGAATATTATCTTTGAATGATATGTCCGACAAACCTCTCACGAGATTGTTCCTATTTAAATTTGAGAGCAGTCTCAAGCTTATATGACCGCACTTCTTGTGCCATAGCTAATGATATTCCTATTGGTCATATGGAAAGACACCTTTTGAGTTGTCAATTCATCTATGTCAATCTTATACATGTAACCTTGTCTCTTTTCAATGAATACGTGTGTTCCATTCCATTATTTTTATTTATGATACATTTATCTTTATTGAAGACTACATCATAATCGCTATCGCATAATTGGCTTATGATGAGCAAGTTGTGATTTAAACCATCAATTAATTAAACATTACTAACGCACATAGAAGGTTTGAGACTTACTTGACCAAAAAACATTTGGGACTTACCTAATCGATACCTATTAATGATTCTCTCATGTTGGTCACCTCCAAATATTACGTTTCGTCCTCTCTGGGTCCTTGAGAGTTAGTTCTTTTATAAAAAGCTCTTCTTTTGTTAAAGTCGGTGTTACTTTATGTTTTGTTTTTATTCTCATACCCTATTCATGTTTTGTCACGTAACCTCACCTTTGTGGTTATGTCCAATCTCTTAAGTAATCTGTTTAAGATATTTCACTAACCAATTCCCTTGAATATAAATGAGTATCACCCTCTTCAGGTTACAACGAGATTCAACCTCCTTTCCATGATACACCAAGCCCAAATCTCTTTAGGTATCACGTTCTTGACCTCCCCCTAAGATCATGAAGTCTCAAATGAAAAGTACAAGACACACTTTCACAACAAGAGAGTACAATAAAGGTCACAGATTGCAACTTGTGAATGATATTACAATGTTTGTGTGCTCAACCCAATTTCTCATTATACACTATAGATATGACAATTTCATAACGTCAACACTTTTTGTATTTCAAAGATTCTTAGAGCTTCTTAGAAAGTATTCTTGTACAATTTTGCATCCTTTATATAGTTGTTGCATTACTAGCGGTTGAGAATTTGAATTTCATTGCTTCATCAAAATCTTCATGATTTCTCTTGATAAGGAATGGCTTCATTAATTCTTTAATCTGATTCTTCAATGTCATTCTTCAAGACTTCAATTCTCACTCTCTAATGCTCTTTGTGATATCTTCTTTCTTTTCTTGAATGAGCACGAGCTTGATTTGAATTTTGCTCTTTCTTCAATGTTCACATTTGTCTTCTTAAGAAAACTTTGTTCAAATATGATTTTTTAATTTTGTCGTTAGGGCAATAATAATTTCAATTGCAATCAATAAATAATTTGATCTTAAGATAGAAGGATTGTTTCCAAATATTCATATTACTTGACTATTTAATTCAAAAAAATTAGTCTTTTAGAGTGTTATTATCAAATGATAATTCTTTATCATTGTTGTTCGTTTTATCAAATCTTAAATTAAATTGATTAGACAAAAATATTAATTCAATTGATCAATCAAGGAGTAAAAAAAAATGCATTTAGCTAAAGAACACAACGCTTTTTTACTCTTCTAACGTGTGTAGAAATTCAATGCTTGTTGTTTTGACTCGTCTAGTCAACCTAGTCATCTACTGTTCCTCTGATTCTACACTGTTTGAGTTATCTAATGTCTTGGTCGTCTAATGGCTTGATTTTCTAGTGACTTGGGTTGTCTAATAACTTGAGTTGTATAGCGCCTAAGGTCATCTAGTGATTTGGGTCATCTAATGCATTCACATGGTGACCTTTTTTGGTTGTACGTGTCTAATGCATTGACTTGTCTACTACTTAGACACGTCTAATGCCATGACTTTGTCTATTTGCATGTGTTAGACTTCCAATTTATATAAACATTTATAAAACTTAAATATAAAGATTAAACATATTAAAACACTTTCTGATATATATATTTAACGACCACTAAAAATTAATTTTTTGCTAGTGGAAGCATATGCATTGTGGACATGAATAAAGGAGTGAAAGTTGATATAAATAGAGATGAAAGACAAGATGAAAGATAATTAGAAATTGAAAGTAACTTTGCTATCATCACATATGTAAAGGAATAAGACATCTATCATTTCATGTTTTTATTTTATTATTTATTATTTATTCATAATTATTTTTATTTATATATTTATATTAAGTAAAGTGTCCCTAGTCTCATTCTGATTTATATTTATCTCAAATTATAGATTGATCCTATTTATTTAATTTATATTTTCCTCCAATTATGAACCAATTTTGTTATTTATTTAATTAATTATATTGTTTACTTTCAAATATTGATTATTTTATTTGCTTATGGCAAAAATAAAGTTTAGGATAAATATAGATTTGATTATTGTAGTTGTAGTTGTAACCTTATTAAATGAGTAAGTTTTACTCAAGATAAGATGCTTTTAGATTATTTTGTTGGTCATAATAAAACAAATTTGTCCTAACTAGCCACTATAAAATTAATTCAAATATTTATAAAGTATAAAGATAAATTTGGTGGATTTCAAAGAACTTACTTATTTTAATCTCATTTTGATATGTTGTGATTCTACATGATATTTGTCTCACTTCTTTGTTTTATTATTTGTATATGAAAAATAAAATTCCAAAATCTCACTTTAATTAGATGGATATATTGAACTTGCTAAATTCTTTCACTACGGATATTGTAGCCACTTTCCCAAGAAATGTTTGGCAACACAAATGTGGCTAAAAACTTGGTGACCTTCCAAGAACAAGAGGTTCAGTCCTCAGTTTTGTCACGACTCCAAACATACCTATCTTCATAAAATGACCTATAATGGTCACCTTCTTTATGCCCTTGATGGTTCATGTTAACCCTCTGATTAACTTATTTCCTCCCATCGATTGAAGTCTAGTAATATGTATCCGAGTAAGAAGGAAAAATGAATAAATAAGATTCATGCTCCTAGTATTTGTTAGAATCGCGCAACGAAATGTTCACGTGTGGACAAAAACCAAGAGGGGTGAATTTGTTTGATTAGTAACAAATAATACTTTAAATTTTTTCCAAACTTTAACATTTCAATTAAGAATTCTTTCCTTTAATGTATCTGCAGATAATAAAATAGAGTAAGGAAAGAGAAGATTGACACAATGTATTTATACTAATTCGGATCAAAGATCTTATGTCCAATTGTTAATCTTTCAAACATGAGATTAACTCAATCAATAAAAATAAACTACAAATACAATCACAAATAAGAAAGTTTAGGATTTAGATAATACCTCTCTTGAAGCCACAAGAGATGAAAGACACATCCCTTAAAATCCACAAGGGATGAACACCTCCTTTGAGTCCCGCAAAGGATGAAGACACCTCTCTTGAATCACACAAGAGATGAAGAAACACCTTCCTTGAATCCACAAGGAACGAACAACTCATTTGAATCGCACAAAGGATGAACAAATTCTCCTAGCAACAACAACAACACTCAATTACATAAGAACCCACTTGGTGAAAGTTATCGCTCCACACATACTAGGTTTTTCAAAGCTTTTCCACAAAGAGCTCTCAAGTACTCAAACTTTTCTAACTTTTGTCTATTGTAAAATGAACTCTCGCCTTCATTTCTAAAAGCCACTTTCAAAATTAAGTTAAGAATATTAAAAGTTAAGTCACAACTGCCGTTGATAATCAATTATCATAAGTGATAATCGATTATCACGAAGGCTTTTCTCAAAAATCTTTTTTTACTAAGATTATCGATTATCACATGAGATCATCGATTATTTCAGTGAGTTTTGCAAAAATTAAAACTCTTTCGCTACTTTTTTGCTTGCGTTCTACCTTTTGACTTTTGATCCACTAATTTAGATATTTTAAATAAGAGACACAAATTACAAAACTTCAACAACTAAACTACTAAAATCTTAAGTCTTCACCTTATCTCTTCAATACAAACATTCTTTAAATTTTCAACATTTTTCCATGAATCATCATTAAATTTTTCACACTTCTTCATAAGCCATCATCATCAAAACTCTTTTTTAAACATCTTTTTTTGGTCAACAGTATTAGACAAATGTAGGATGTAAAATATAGAATGTGGAAAGTATTATAAAATATATAAAGTTGTTGTAAATTATTTGGTGTAACTATGGAATATTTAGGCATATATTCTTAATGTTACATTTATATTATCATTCTCTTCCAAGTTGGGTTAACTAGCTCACTGCTCTTATTTTTTTCATTTAACCTCTATTTTTTATTTTTTTTAATTATTTTTTTACTTTTAGTAATATTTAAAATTATTATAACAGGACTGGAATAATTTGTTGGTGGCCCTGAACAATTTATGAAAAAAAGTTACAACATTTTTTTAGTTTATAAAGGATCAACCTAAAGTACCTCGTAAAATGAATTCCAGTAATGAAAGAAGATAAAATACTAAAAAAAAAGAAAATAGTTTGTGTGCATAAAACGGAGTAAAGTCCCCCACAGAGATAAAATACATGTAAATTGTTAAGTTGGATGCATGTCGTTTGTATGGAAGAGTAGAAAGACGTTAAATATTCTATTAAGTAAACTGACAAATACAATTAAATGTAAACCCATCTCTAATTTGGTTCTAATTCTAATCACTTACACAAACTATAATAGGTATTTGTGTAAATTAAAGATTCAGAAATTTTATTTTAATTATGTTACTCCATGTTGAATTGTATTTGCCATTTTTCTAACCACATATTATACTTTCAAACGGCAAAGCTTACATTTAATTGAAGTGTGTTCTAAGCATTATTATTTTTTAGTTGAAATTAAAATTTAATTTATGTGATGAACAATAGTATTATCACCTTTGTTTACAAACACTAATTGATAACATTGACTTCACCTGTTAAGAGTATTATTTTGCATGTCCTATTCTAATACGTTTATAAGGTATCTTTTATGAAGTGATAATACATTTAAATTTAAGCATATTTGGTTAAATTACTCTTTTAGTCCCTCTATTTGTTATGAAATTTCAGTTTGGTCCTCAAATTTTTTATTGTATCAATTTGGTCCTCATTTTCTTAAAAATGACTCAATTTGGTCATCATCATTAACTTTGACCAGACAGTGTTAAAGTCAACACCACGTGTCAATTTCTGTTTTTTTTTTAATATTTTTTTAATTTTTTTAATTTTTTTAAATTTTTTATTTTTGACACGTGTCACTTCACAGTTGTGCCACATGTCAAAGTGACTCAATTTGGTCCCTATATTTGTTTTTAGTTTCAATTTAGTCCCATTTTTTGTAAAAATGAAGTAATATTGTCCTTCCTTAAATTGACACTAAATTTACTTTTTCATAAATTTTATAGTGATATTCTTACTAAAATTAATGTTTTTATTAAATATTTCTATAAATATTTTAAATTAACTTTAAATTTTACACAAAACATTAGACTTTGATTTTGTTTTGAACTTGAAATTTAGTTCCTAAACTTATATGTGACAAGTTATTTGATTTTTAAGCTTTACCAAGTTTGTATAATATGATACACTTGATGTCTTTATATATGATGACAAAATTGTTAATTTTTGAAATTAAGTTTGGGGTTTAACTTTGTGTAATAATAAAACTAAAAAAAAATTATTTAAAAATATTTCTACAAATATTTAATAAAAACGTCAATTTTATTAAGAATATCATCATAAGTTGTATACAAAGATTAAATTGAGTCTGAATTTAAGGATGGACAATATTGCTTCATTTTTACAAAAATTGGGACTAAATTAAAACTAAAAATAAATATAGGGAACAAATTGAGTCATTTTAACACGTGGCACAACTGTGAAGTGACACCTGTAAGAAAAATTAATTTTTTTAAAAAAGATTAAAAAAAATAAAAAATATTAAAAAAATTCAAAAAAATCAGAAATTGACACGTGGCGTTGATTTTAACATCATCTGGTCAAAGTTAACGATGAGGACCAAATTGAGTCATTTTTAAGAAAATGAGGACCAAATTGAAACAACGAAAAACTTGAGAACCAAACTGAAATTTCATGACAAATAGAGGGACCAAAAGAGTAATTTAACCAAGATATTTCTTTTAAAATACAATGATACGACATAAATGCAAACTCCGACTTACAAAAAAACAATTTCTTATATGAAAGATATTTTTATCGTCAACACATAAATAAAAAAATTATTGAAACATAGATTTCATAAGATTGTGTATTGATCAAGAAAAACTGCAACGAAAATTTTAAAAGGTATAATTACTGATTTAATCCACTAATTTTTGATTGATTCAATTTAATCACTCAATTATTTAAAAAGGTTTAATTTGATCATATATGTCAAGATGGAGTTAATATTGTGTCCGCACATGACATGGTGTGGAATTTTTAATTTTTTTTAGTTTTTTCAATTTTTTTCTAATTTCAATTTTTTTTCTAAAAATATATAAACTGTGTGTTAGGTTACCGTCGTGTCACGTGGTCGTTTATCCCGTGTCATGTGACATTGGTAGTAGATGCTTTCAGTTTATTTTTCTATTTAATTTTTTGGTTAGTACTCATATTTTTTAAAATAATTCAATTTGGTTCTTCCTAATTTTTCCTATCTAAAAACAAATTAATAATTAAGTTTAATTACAACTTAGGTTTCTTACAAAAATTGGTTGCTTTAATCCATTTATTACAAAAATAGATTAATTTACTAATTAATTACATTTCAGGAAGTTTACTAACTATTTGACTTCTCTATTTTTTTTTAACTTTTATTATAATTTCTAGTTTTATATATTTAAAAAAATAAATTTTTAATAATTTGAATAAAAATATTTTAAATAAAATTTTATTAAAATTTTGATATTTTAAAACTTAATATTTAAAATTTTATTATTATATTTTATTACTAAATTATTTTAATTTATGTATAAATATAATATAAATAAAATGTAATAATAAAATTTAAAATATCAAAATTTTAATAAAATTTTATTTAAAATATTTTTAATCAACTTATTAAAAACTTATTTAATATATATATATATATATATATATATATATATAAAACTTTAGAAATTGTATAAAAGTTAAGAAAAAATAAAAAGTTGTTTTTAAGTAATTAGTTGTTTAATTTAACATTTTCAATCTTATCTTTTAAATATTTTTTAAAATTAAAATGATTATTTTATTAATATTATCTTTTAAGTAATTAGTTGTTTAATTTAACCATATTTTTATTTAATTGGTTTTTAAATTTAATCATTTTAAACGAAAATTAATTATAGTAAAATTTTAAAAATATTTGTATTTAATTTCATAATTATAATAATAACAATAATTATATATCGATATATATTTTTTATTTTTTATTATCATTAAAAAAAGTAATTACAATATTTTTACTAGTGTATATTAAAAATTTGGATATTACTTTTTTGGTTCCAATTTTCCTTCAAAATATTAAGTTGGTTTTCTAGTAATTTTTAGTCTTAATTTGATTCTGAATTTTTATAAAGTGATGCAATTTGGTTATTTTTCGTTAAATTTTTATCAAGTCAAGGTTTTTAATCAAAATTGAAGTTGTGAATAAGGACAATTTGATTTGTTGGTGTAATTAACATAATCCTAGTTTCAATTTTGATGAAAAAAAATCTTTGTAACGCTTCAAGCGATCTAAACAAAGAACCAAATTACATCAATTTCAAAAAATCGGACCAAATTGAGATTAAAAAAACTAAATGACCATCTTGACATTTTTGGACAAAAAATGAACTAAAAGAGCAATTCAACTAAAATTTTGACACTCCAAAATATTGGTTGAAAATTCACCACTGGCTACCACATGTCCCGACTATAAATTATAAACTGCTACGTGACACGATAGTACCTAACACGTGACAGTTTATATATTTATAGAAAAAAATTAAAAAATTTAAAAAAATAAAAGAAAATAAAAATTCCATATTTTAATACGTGTCATGTATGAATACATTATTATTTTTAATTTAACAAAAAAAATAAATTATACTTTTTTAAATAATTAAGAAACTAAATTAAATCAACAAATAATAAAAATATAAAATTAAACTAAACCAACATACTAAATCAATAATTATACCGGTGTAAAAAATAAGGTGGACGAGTGAAACTCCTACGTGACTAAATCATTTCCAATGCAAAGGTAACTGAGAACATAATTTACTCCTTTTTCAGAGATTTCAAACTGTTATATTTTAAAACTCTGTTGTACCAAACTTTTCTATTAAATTTAGAGAAAAATTATTTTAGATAAGGATATATTCTTATAATTTAATATCTTATAAAAAAAATATTTATATGATAACTCTTGCATTTATGATGATTTAATTACCTGAACACGTTACTCCAGCCCCAAATCTGAGTGAAGAGATTTCCAGCAATCTTCCTCTGCACTTAAACATGGAAGCACAGACGCAGATCAAAGCAAAAAAAAGAAAAAGTAATAAAATAATATTGATTAGTAATGAAGATGAACAGTAAGATAAACGAGGGGAAAATATAAGAGCGGCTGCTGGAGATGCTGCTACTGCGCTGACTTCCAGAGCAAGCGCAAGCCGAGCCGAGGTTCGCGCTTCCCGCAACCCGATAAGAGCACGCGCGGCCGCACGTGCATACATATACAATCTTACCACGTAAGACTCTCACGGGAGGAAACAAAGAAAAAGAAAAAACAAATCACAGTCTCGTTGTACAATAATAGGAAAAGAAATAAATAATAGAGAAAAGTAGCAAACAGTAATAAAAATAAGGGACAAGGACAAAAGGGTCGCGTATATAACTACCCCCATTCCCAAACGCACCTTTCAGTCCTCTTCTTTTAACTCTCACCAACTCTACTCAGAGCATAGAATCAGATAGAGAGAGAAAGAGAAGCCAAGGCGCAACCTTCAGTTAATTAAGCAATTTATTCCTCTCACCACCAAAGCGTGATACACTCTTTGCTTTCTTACCTTCCATTCTTTTATTCTCTCTCTTGAATTACACACCTGCAACACACACTATCAGAATCGCTTTCTTTCTCAGAATTAAAGCCGGCAACTAGCCTACACACCCACATTGAGAGAGGAAGAGAGAATGGAGCTCAGTAAAGTCACCTTAGAGATCTTCTCCAAACTCGAACACAAATGGCTCTCACATTGTAAACCCAACAACAAAACCCGCATTCTCAGCATTGACGGCGGAGGGACCACCGCCATTGTCGCCGGCGAAGCTCTCATCCACCTCGAGGATCAGATCCGTCTCCACACCTCCGATCCCCAAGCACAGGTCGCGGATTTCTTCGACATCGTCGCCGGCACTGGCATTGGCGCCATCCTCGCCGCCATGATCACCGCCGGCGACGCCTTCGGCAGGCCGATGTACACCGCCAGAGAAGCCGTCCGTATCGTCTCAGAGAGGAACTCCGAACTCTATAAGTTCAAATCCGGAGGCGTGTTCCGCCGGCGCCGGAAAATCTCCTCCAGTAGCATGGACAGCGTGTTGAAGCAAGTGTTCCAGAGGAAGGAGGACGGACGGTTGTTGACCTTGAAGGACACGTGTAAACCGCTCCTTATCCCTTGCTTCGACCTCAAGAGTTCCGCGCCGTTCGTCTTTTCGCGCGCCGATGCGTCCGAGTCTCCGAGCTTCGACTTCGAGCTCTGGAAGGTGTGTCGCGCCACGTCAGCGACGCCGAGCCACTTCAAGCCGTTCGACCTGGCTTCCGTCGACGGCAAGACCTTGTGCTCCGCCGTGGACGGCGGCCTGGTGATGAACAACCCTACGGCGGCGGCCGTTACGCACGTTCTCCACAACAAGCACGATTTCCCGTCGGTGAACGGCGTGGAGGATCTCCTGGTCCTTTCCTTGGGGAACGGATCGTCGAACACCAAAGCGTGCGAGAACAGCACGTGCTCCACACCATCGGTGGTTGACATTGTGCTCGACGGCGTTTCCGAGACCATTGACCAGATGTTGGGGAACGCTTTCTGTTGGAACCGTACGGACTACGTCAGAATCCAGGTACATGAAGTTAATGCTTCTGCTTTTACTCTTTTTTCTTCTTTTTTAGTCTCTGATATCTGCGTTCTGTTCAGAATTCAGATTCACTCCAGAGAGTGTTTGGTTTGGTTTTAAGAAATTGATGACGTATGCTATGTGACAGGCCTTCGGTTTGGGAAGCAAAGCAATGAGGAAGGAGGAGGTGCTCAAAGAGAGAGGACTGGAGTCGTTACCGTTTGGCGGGAAGCGGTTACTGACGGAGACTAACGGAAACAGAATAGATAGCTTCGTGCAACGTCTTGTTGCAGCCGGAAAACCAAGCCCGCCATCTAGTCCGTGCAAGGATTCCGCCGTCAACCCTCTCGCTAACGGCCGCTAGTTTTTCATTTCTTTTTAAATTTTTTAGCTCTTTTTTTTTTTTAGATTTAACGCTATAGAGTGTAACTAGTGTTTTTACCTAGTTATTTGTTCTGCGTAGTTAATACTAGCATTTAATATTTTACTACTACCACCTGGTATATTTACTCATTACCTTTTTTAATTTTCGTCGCTTCAACTTTATCATTATTTCTTCGAGCAAGGGAGATTCGGTGGCGTAAACGAACGGCGTCGTTTTACCCGACACAGACACAATGTTTTCCTTTTTGTTTTTTCCTCCTCTACGAATGGAAATGGTCGAATTCTTGAAATAACTTTTTTTTTTTTTTTACTTCGCATTATTTATTATTTTTGTTCTTACTTGTCACGAGGTTTGGCTCTGAAAATATCTATTTTTTCCCCTAAGGGCAACTCAATTTTAATGCTTAAAAATACGCAAAACTGGAGTGTTTGTTGGGTCATGTGTTCCGGAGCCTTTTCTTCTTTTCCAGACTGAATATATGGTACACTCAGCATTTATACGACTCTTCCATGTAAAAATTTAGCAGAAGTGTGGACATCCTTGATCCATATTGTAAAAATGTATTGCTTGTGTTGTCGTTTTTTTCTCTTGAGCCGAGTGCCATCATTTTATGCCTGGAGTTGTAGTGTGTGGACACAGTCCGGGACCATCAATACTCAATTCTCAGTAGTCAGTACTCACTTCGCATGGTGACGCACACCATAGTGTAGGGGAAGGCAAAACTACCAGCTGACGTTTCAGGTTTATGAACGCAAGGGTGTGCGTGTACAATTGTTCGCACAGGATGCTACGCATTTGTGATGTAACTAACAATATAATGTCATGTTGACGAGAAATTGAAAACGTTTTACTAGTTCAATGTTCAAAATCATAGAATTGTGGATAAATAATTCTCAGCGAAAAATAATTTGACAAGAACTGTTCCTTTTCAAACAACCGTCGTCATGATTTGTTTCAAGAAATTTAAAAAAGAAGTACCTTTTTTCTCTCTAAGCTTGGTATTGACGTTTTAACAGATGAAGGAAAACAGGACCGAGTTAGGTTTTTTCTTTTTAAAATTAGATTTTTTGTGGTCTGCATCCACAAAAATAGTCACAGCGTTGAATTATCTTGTGGGTGATCTGGTAGTTGAGTTTGGTGATCGCAGTGTAGTACTTCTCTCATCTCTCCCACTGTTTGCATCGCACAACCATCCTTTGGTCGCTTATGGCAGAGCATTAAACAGGCTGTAATATGTGTACCTTTTAAGTGACAGTCTTCGTTGGTTTTCCTTTTCTATATTTTCAAAAGTTTTGTTAATCGGCAGAACGTAGCATAATACATACTCCCTCCCATTGCACCTCGCTATCATTAAACTGAACCGATTACGACATTAAGGTAAGTTGGGACAATATTCACAGTTTGGCTCCTCAACCAATATGAATGAGTGTTCTGACATGGGTTTTCAGCCAACCTATGTGATGTAGACCGGCTCAAACTTCTCAGCACAATGTGGGATTCCACGACATTCACACTGTAATAAGTTCTAGTTTTCACCGGGGGGACCCTAACCTTTATCAGCTACTGTCCTTAGGCCTTAGTCCATGTGGAAGGGAATTTCACAAGCTTATTTTCACTTTCATACCTATAAATTACTTCCCACCTCGACTACTTTTACACATTATGCTCTGGTTTCACTAGGATCTGCATTTCGTTTGAGATTCAGGCCACCATTTCCCATTCTTATGGTATGTCATGTGAGCATAGATGTTGGTCTGGTCACTGGACCATTAGGTAAGAAGTAGTATCGGTATAATTCAATGGCTTGGTATCGGCATAATGCCTGTTACATGAATCAGAAAATGTGACACATAAACCGATGTAGCTTACAGGAGGGGATTGGCTTACCTATCTATTTGCTCTCAAGGCTCTATATAAAGGCAACAAACATCCCATTAAGGAGATTTGCAAAATGCTTTTGGAAGTTCAAAAGTTTATGAAGCACAAAATGAAATAAAAACCTACTAAAATCAAAATAGAACATGAAACTTCAACAAAACATAAGAGAAATTTAACTCTAGGACTTTGTCAATGGTCTAATAACAAATATGAACTCAAATATGTAAAGAAAAAACACTCAAAAGATGGTATATAGTGCAATTTTAAAAATCAAGTTGAACATAAATTTGTGATTTTTGTAAACTCAAAACTAGGAAAAAATGACATTAAAATGATTACACATGACTCTAAATAACATGGATGGATTTAAAACAAAAATGACCCAACATATCATGTTAACCCAAACACAAAATGAGTAGAGTCAAAAAAAAAGATAAAAGCACACAAACAATACAAGTATATGGAAAACTAATGGTGAAAGTCGAATGGTTCAAAGAAGAACAAAAAACAAAAAAAGATTGGTAGGATCAAGATACTTAGCTCTTGTAGAACCTAAGCTCTTGATACCAAATGATAGCCTCTTCCTCAAGCTAGGTTGGATCAAAGCAAGAAGATGAGTTATAATGGTGGATTGAATGCGCGAAAGTTGGTGGAATGAGACATACAAGCTCTCGGTTTTGATGGTGGAAAGGTGATATGTAGATGTTTGATGTGTTCTTAGAGAGGTTGGACCAACTTAGAGAATGGTGGCTAGTGGGACCTCAAGGGATGTTGTAGCAATGACTAAGAGACAAGATACGACACAAATAAAATTTGGCAGCATAACATTAAGCATCTCAAAGTGAAAAATGTATGGGAGAGAAACCTCTATTTATGTGAAAAGGTGTCTCAAAAGTGGACCACAACCCTAGAATGCTAACATACACTAAAACCCTAAAAATGTTATCTTGGTGAATGAGAGCTTCACATGTGGCACTCTCACTCTCATGAAAACCGAACCAATTATGGAGTGTCATGTGGAAAGCCACTTTAGTAAAAGTTCCTCCAATAGGACAATGACACATGACCACTACCTTTAAGAAAACTCTCCACTAAGGGCTTGAAATGTGGCATGTGTGGGATGTCCTCCACCCTTAAGCTAGGGTTTACATAATTAATCATCAAGAGTTACTTAAGTTAGGAACACATGATGCTCCACACTTAAGAGAAGATTGATTTAAAAGCTTACACTACTTGGTCCTTAATACAAGGTCTAAAAAGGAAACCGTACACTAAATGACCTTTAATACAAGGTTTAGAAATGCTTCATGATGACCCAGGTAAAGAGGAGTTTGGCTTACCATGTTGAGATGATGCTAACTCTTATTGAATTTGTTTGGCCATGGTCCTTGTGATTGGGCCCTTGGCTAGGGGGTTGCTATCAGATTGTGAGATTGAGTGTTTGTGACAAGGTATATAGGTATATCGGGAACATTTTTGTGGTGTTTAAAATTGCTCCCTCCTACTACCGTGAGTTCTTGTCAAGGAGTTACCATGAGCGGGTTGGAGTCTAATGCTTTAAAGCATATTCTAGCAGTTATCAAAGAGATGAATAAACAAGCAGCCAAAGCTCAACAACGAATGGAGGAATCACAACGAGCGTAGAAGAATTTCTGCATGCAGAATGAGGAATTCCAAGCATCATTGCTAAGGGTATTGCATTGGAAGGACCCTCCCCTAGGGTCCAAGCATAAATTTCAACCTTTATCGTTGGAGATTATGGTGGGGGCAATCCCATCTCACTACCTGGTTCCAAAGACTATCCTGTTTATTAGAGTTAAGGATTCGAGAGCCCATATAAAGACACGGTGAAGTGAAAAATGTTTGCAGGTACCCTTGCTGCAACAACACTAAATTGGTTTAGCAATCTGTTGGAGGGAGCCATCAGTTGTTTTGATGACTTTCTGAGTATTTTCTCCATCCACTTTGTGGCCAACCGATCGAAGCCTCTATAACTTAGTGATGTCTTTGACATCCGATAGAAGGTTAAAGAGTCATTATAGGATTATCTGAAGCGTTTTATTGAAGTAATGGTGAAGGTCCTTCAACCTAATGAGAACATGTTTGTTGGTGCCTTCGTAAAATGTCTAAGGTCGAAAATGTTAGTAGAATCCCTCATATAGTGCTTGACATCCAATATGAGTGAGGTGTGGGCAAGATTTGTATCATACATAGAAGTGTAATGAATCATTATTTCCCCTATTTTCTTACCTTTTTGTACCCATCTTGATTGATGTTTAGTGATTAATTTTATATCTTTAGTGCATTTTCATCTTTTGGGCTTCATTGAGTCAGTAATTTGGATTTTTACTAATCTGGATTTACTTGGTCTAATTTTTTTTCTTAATTATTTTCAAGTTTTCTTGTGACATTTATTTTTGTGAAGAGAAGAGTGACACATCATTTGCGTCACATGGGCCCTTGTTTCCACATCAACATTAATGTTGGGCCAACTTTTATTTCAACCAAGTGGCAATTTTGTAATTTCTTTGAACAATGGCAAACAATAGAAAGAGCCCCAATCATGAAGTAAACAACAAACAACAAAACACAACTATATTTAATATAAAATAATTATTATCTTGCTTGAATATTGAAAATCTTACAAGTTATAACATCTAAGTAGTTGCTTTGAAATGTTTTCAATCTTATAAGAATATTTTTCAATTCTTTTCTTTTCTGCACGGCTTTGTCATTTTTCTAACTTTATCAATTTTTATCTGTTGTCAGGAGACTTGAAGATGAACTTTTCAAACTCAAGTAAGTCTAAGTCAAAAATTGAAGTGAGTACTCATTCTTCACTACGTAGTACTCAACCTCCAAGACTTGAAGTACAAATTCCAACCCAATTACACCTCAAGCAAATATTCAACAAGGTCCTTCATTTTCATTTTTCCATCCATTTCCATCTACATCTCAAGCAAGTATTCAACAAGGTCCTAAATATGCTTGCCCTCCACCTCCATCTGCACCTCAACCAAGTAATTTGTTGTCATATTTCATGAATAAGTATTCTGTATATAATCTGTTTTACATTAGGTTATGTATATATCAATTTGATTTTATATTCAGTTTTAGGAATATCTAACCAATTTACTTTCAGGAACCTTGAAAGTGAGGACATCTTCAACTAGCCAACCCCCAATTTCTCCTCAATCTAATTCTCAGCCACCACATCAATCTTTTCATGTATCTGAACCAACAATACCAACTACATCACATTCATATTCTGAAAATGACGAGGAAGAAAATGAAGAGACTAAGTTGCAAGTAGATGAACAAAGGCCTGCAACCCGAAAAAAAGCATGGTTTGTTAATGTCATTGGTAAGCAACTATATACAAAGTATTACATTATACATACATTTGTCTTTATAATAAATTAGTAACAATTATTTTCTCACATTCCATAGATGATCAAGGAAAGAGAATTACAAAACAACTATGAACCAATGATGTGTGGCATTTACCTCCTAATGAAAAGATTGTTGTGTAGTGGAATAATGAGGGTCAACCAATTGTAGATGGTGGAGCATTATTGAATAGGTTCTTAGGTAGCATTGCAAGAAACTCAAATTCTCTTCTTATTAGGTATTCTAGTTAGAAGAAGATTCCTAAAGATTATAAAGAAGACATACTTAAGAACATTATTTAGGTCAGCATTGTAAAAGCTTAATGTATAATTTAATTATATTATAACTCTTGTTAATTTTAACTGTTTTATGTTTTGAAGACTAAGTTTGATGTCCATTTCAATGTTCATACAAGCCACATCCTCAAATAATTTAACATAAAGTGGAGAGACCACCGACAAGAATTGTGGTAACTTAGAAATGATGGAACATGTACTAGAGATGAATTGATTGCAATGGCTCTAGTAGGAATAGATAGAGATCATTGGGCTTCTTTTGTGGATTATCGACTAAATTCAAAAACAAAGGTATATTGAAACTATTTTTCATCAACATCGTTCAAGTTAATGATTATTAATTTTTATACGTTGATGATTAGAAGCATGCTCTGAAAAATAAAGATAATAGGGCAAAGCAAACCATTATTCACACATGTGGATCTAAGAGCATTGCAAGGAAAAGAGATGAAATGGTAACAATTCTACATATCTTGATGTGAACCTTTTGTTTCAATATTCGGGTTTTTGTGCTATTTATTTTTTCTTCAATTTTATAGGAAAAAGAGTGTGACCACATGGTTAGTAGAGGAGAGGTATGGATAGCAACTGTAACATCCCGTTAGGATATTACGGGTTTAAATAATAAAATAAAATAAGAAAAAATAAAACTCATTAATTATAAATTCATTTCTCAAAAAAGCGGAAAATTTCAACTTTATTAAATAAATAAAGATGCCAAAATCCTTGAATATAATTACTATTACCATAAAAAATTGTCCAGTAATATTAATAATTACAACTGATTTGAAATCATAAAGACAATGTAAAAACTCTGAGAAAATTGCCCCAAAACTAGCCCTGCTCCGGCTCTATGCCTCACCAGATCTACCCGCAACACCATCTGCTCACGTATACCGCGTATACGATCATCGCCAAACACAAACAGATAGGGTGAGCTTAACAGATAAAACATATACAATTCTATATACCCATATACAACATATCAATATAAACAACATAATCATTCCAAAGGATTTCCCTTCCTTTGATTCATACCACCTGGCCACAACCAAGTTATTCGTGTTCTACATCTTCTAGTGATTACTTCTAGGTGACTTGCTGCCATACCTATCGGCCACAACCGATAGAGCACGTGCGGGAAACCATGTTACGGATCATACACCATAATGCCAGGTGGAGTTCCCAAATACGAACATAGTTCGCAACATCCCAAGACTACCAAACTCGTCAGTCAACTACTAAGGAGGGCAATCTATCTGGACTCGTTCGTACTGGCCACAACTAGCACACTCACACCGACAACACTCGCCAACCCGAGCCACAACTCAAGAGTTCCTCGTGTTCATCCGCCATCCCGAGCCACAACTCAAGAGATGTTATTCCGAGCCGCAACTCAAGGAATACCACGTGCTTTAACCCCTATCCCGAGCCACAACTCAAGGAATACGTTCCGAGCCACAACTCAAGGAACACCAGTAATCCCACCTTTGAAGCATCACCATAAGCCTTGTAGATCACGCCCACAAAATCAAGAACACTAATATTGCTGCAGTAAAATCGCCTGGCGGGGGACACGTACCGACAGGCGCTGTCGCTTCCAGATCGCTTGGCGGGGGACACATACCGCCGAACGCTAAGCGCCTTAGTCTTCACTACCGCTGCAACTATCACCTGGCGGAACTTCCTGTGCCGCCAGGTGCTACGTGCCTTAGTATTTGCTAAACTGCAGACTCCACCTAGCGCACCCCTCCTTACCGCTAGGCGCCACCGAGATCCAGAACCCCCTGTTTCTACGTTGTCGCTTGGCGAGTCGATCACCACCGCCAGGCGCTATACTAGTACTTGCACAGAACTTATTTTAGTTCAGGTTCAAGCACACTTCACACAGGTTGCTCTCATTTGCTCTCATTCTAGAGTACCCCTAATGAAAGGCATTGCCATCTATAATGTTCCAAGCCTTATAGCACCTCACATGTGCATTCATCCCCTAGTCATATAGACCATCCCAAGCATGCTCAAACATAATATAAATAACAACACTCTAACAATTTTAAGCATATGATTTATGCACCAATGCAATTTAATATTGACACACATGCCTTCATCAAGCCAATTCTACATATGTGACTAACCCAAAGGAACATTCAAAATAATAGAGACTTACCACATAACCCAATCATGCGTCATTAGAAGTTACTTGAACTCATCAAGAGCTTATTCATGTATTTTACAGACTCCAAAATTAGCAATATTAAGTAATATATATCTCTAGCTACTGATCTCCGAATCCAATCTTCACCGTTCAAAGGGAAGAACCACATGTTATGTACCACCTGTCAAAATTTCACCTAAATCGGACGGTTAACGAACCGGGAAATGCAGTTTTACGAAAACTGCGCAAACCAGAAAAATGGTGGCGCCTAGCGCCCAGAAGTATGGATGTGGCGCCTGGCGGGACTAAACTACCGCCCGGCGGTTCCTGTTGCGCAAAAAGTATGAAAAACAACGTTTTTCGTGAATAGAACACCAGGCACCTCTCTGGTATGGCACCTGGCGGCCAAATGGGTGCCGCCAGGCGGTTCCTACACCTGCGAAACTTACCCCCTTCACAACAACTCTGATTTCCATCAATTTCTGACTCCATAGGATACGAACCCAGTTATTGGGATTACGGTTCATCCCTAACACTTCCCATTCACGAATTCATTCACATTTCCCCTTAGATTGCTGCCACTGTAGAAATTTCCAATTCATCAACCCTAAGATAATATTCCTACTTTTTCATCCAATTTAGCCATCAATTAAATGAATTTCAATGATGTTTGACATCCAATCCCCCTTAACCATTAAAATTTGCCTTCCCTCCGATTAGAGTCATCTCAAAACATCCAGAACATCAAAATCGAACCAAAATTGGTTCGCGTCGCCTGGCGGGTCTTCATCACCGCCAGGCAGTTCAAGCAAAACCCAGAAACTGGGTTAATCTGTCACGCATCGCCTGGCAACACAAAGCTCACCGCCAGGCGGTTTCTCTCGGGAACCCAGAAAATAAGCAAAATAGGATGAGTCGCCTGGCGGCAGTTCATCGTCCGTCAGGCGATTTCTGGAAATTTTCCAGAAACCCAAAATTTGCAAATTAATTCAACAGGAAGCATGTAATTGCACATCATACATCATACCATTAACAACACAACATAAATTATGAGTTTAACTCCCCTAACCTGGTTTCCTTTGCTTAAAACTTGAGTATCCCTTGGTTCTCCCTTACTTCCAATAGCCTTCATTAGTTCTCCTCAATTTAGCTTCAATGTCTCACTCAATACACTCACCTTATTCTGATTTTCGTATTCCTCTACCCATCTAACAAAACCAGCCACAAAACCTCTCTCTTTTTCCCTTAATTGACCAATAATTGGTGTCTTAATGTGAGATTAATGATGTAAAATGAAATTACAATTAAACTAAGGTTAATGTCATTCAATTTGTTGTCTTATGATGGTTTTCCAACCCTCCCTTGGCTGCTTGGGTTTCCTTGCCCTTTCACCTTCATGCCAAAGAACATTTTGGCAAAAAAATAAAGTTTAATTTGGGTTCACCAAGGTTTGAACCCTTCACCGTGCCAAAGCCAAATCAATGTTCCACCATTTAACCAAGGGTTTCCTTGCCCTTTCACCTTCATGCCAAAGAACATTTTGGCAAAAAAATAAAGTTTAATTTGGGTTCACCAAGGTTTGAACCCTTCACCATGCCAAAGCCAAATCAATGTTCCACCATTTAACCAATTCATGTTTCATGATGATTAATATAATTTGATGATTATATTATCACTCAACATGCTCTAACATATTATTAAAATAATAATAATTAAATAACACACAAACAACATACATAGGACTTGAACTCAAGTCCTTTCACACATTTAAGTACTTTCAACCATTTGAGCTAGTATTTTTCCACATCATAGTTATCCGCATTAAATTTCTTAAAGGCTCCTACTACCCGCATTTATTAAATAATTATTTAATTAATTATTTAAATTCCTCAGGTCTTACATACACATAAACATGCTAATAGAGCCTTTATGAGTGATGAAGCGAGGGAAATCAATGTAAATTTAATTCTAATAAAGTTTATAATTGTCAATAATACTTTGTGTTATTTTAATTAGTTTCTTCTTATGTTCTTTGTAGGAAAAAAATTCAAGTATATGAATCAACATCATCATCTGTATCAAAAGAAATATCAAGTACTAATTCCTTAGTTTTTGCTTTCGAAAGCCAAGAACATTGTGGACGTGTTAAGGGTTTGGGTTTGGGTCCTTGCCCATCTAAAGTGTTTGGCTCCAAGGGTCATTCATATAGTAGAACATCTTCAAGTTATCCTTTTAATGCTTAGTTACAAAATTAGGTTATTTTTTTAGTTTTGATCATGATGCATTACTTTTATCAAATTTGACGTTTGAATATGTTTGAAGTAATATGTTATGTAAATCAAGATTGTCAAAACAACTCCATTTTTTTCTTCAAAAGTAGAAAATAAGAGTTATTTTCTCTATTTTGATTATTTTGATTAATTTTGTGTTTTAAAATAGGTTTTTAAGTGACATCCCAACTCAATGAAATGAAGGCAACAATTAATTTTTTGGTAAAAAATTATCAAGGAGAGTTGCCTCGTGATTTTACTATGCATCATGCACCAACAATAATATTTAAATCTTGATTAAATTATTATATGTTTGATATTATTATTTAGAAAGTTATTAATTATCATTGTTTTTTATATGTAAGGTATCTGATCAAGGAGGTGTTCCTAACGAAGAAACAAATGATCAACATCCAACACCACATTAGACGATATTATTCGTTTACTTTTAGAATTTGTCAACAAATATGCTTCTAGGAAACTTTTGGTTAATTATGCTAATGGGGACAACTGTAATTTTCTTTTACATTTTGGTTCATTGTAGGGAGATAATGCACTTGTTTATTATGTCATTATCATTCAAATGCTACCTCTCCAACACTTATCATATTAAGAGCATTATGACTGTTAGTCCACTACTGGTACCATTTGAATGAATATATTTGTATTGGTACCATTTGAATGAATATATTTGTATTGATTTCTTATTTTGAAGTGGCCTTGGAGTTTTTGCTTTTTAGTTAATGAGATGTGTTATGAAAATGAATGCTTCTATAGAAACTTAGCCTCTAAGAGTATTCAATTTATCTATATTAGGGTAAGGTCATACAAAATGGTCAAGTTACTTTTCTTTATGTTTTGGTTGTATTGTCAAATGTAATCATCCTCCAAAATAATAATGAAAACAAAAAATGTTAAGCCATAAATAGGAAATTTCATAGAATAAGATTCTTTTCGTACTCAGAGAATTAACTAAACAAATCAATTATCAGGAAAGTACAACTTTAGTATTATAGCAATGCCATAATAATATAAGCACTAATATTTTGGTATTAACGAGGGTTTTCGAGGAATTAACAAGAGGTTTTTGGAGCCCTAGATATTAACAAAATTTTTTGATCCCCAAACATTAACGAGAGTTTTCAAAATTACAAATATTAACGGGGATTTTTGGAATCTCAAGCATTAACAGGGGTTTTGGGAACCCTAAACATTAACGGGGTTTTTGGAATCCCAAGCATTAACGAGGGTTTTAAAAACCTCATGCATTAACGGGGTTTTCGAAACCCCGAGTACTAATGGAGGGTTTTGAAAACTTCGGTAAGTTATGCTAGTTTCAAGGGTTGCTGAAAATTCCGGTAATCCGTTAGCCACGCTTGATCTTCCAAGAAAATTGGAAACTCTTGATAAAACCATTATTGGGGGTTAAAATTCTCAGAAACGTCAAATATAACCCCACTAAAAATAATTATTTTTGTAGTGTTAAATAATTTCTCAAAATAAAAGTGATAAAATATTATTATGTAATTTTAAAAAATATAATATTTATATTAAATCTTAATTATATTTTAATAAATTTAAATTTATATAGTAAATATATCCTATTTTTAAAAGAATATCCTGCATTAGACGGATAAAAGTAATAATGTATATATAAAATACTGACTACAATTTGTCCATTACCCTTTTATTAAGAAATGCAATATATTGATTTCATTAATATATACTCTACTTGTTATGAATTAATGGTCGTCCATTGATTTATACAATTACTCATATGATTGATAATCATATTATTCATTACTCTTTATGATGTAATATTTTGTATTTACTATTTGATTTTATATCCTTTCTG
>Ga0214542_1005396_pt1 | contig 24300 bp, 9 predicted proteins | sample CNSS1metaG_FD_160096 | JGI IMG/M metagenome (GOLD analysis project Ga0214542, IMG submission 160096) | Root nodule microbial communities from cowpea collected in UCLA plant growth center, Los Angeles, California, USA - CNSS1 | ecosystem: Host-associated > Plants > Roots > Nodule | place: USA...
AAAAGATAAAAAAATATAAAAAAAAACAATATATATATATATATATATATATATATATATATATATATATATATATATATATATATATATATATATATATAAATTATGCGCATAATATATTTTTTCTGAACAATATTTCAAAAAGAAAATGATTGAATATTTCAAAAGGGCTAAAAATTCTGAATCGAGTGCAGACCCACCACTTATTAAAAAAAAATTTTATGATAAAACTTTAAATATTTAATAAATAAGAAAATTTTAACAAGTTCACAAAATTAAACAAAAACTCTAAGAAATTTGATGATATATTGATAATTTAATATTTTCATCATATTTATATTTGTACTTTGATCTACATGATATATTATTCAAATTTTAACACATTACAAAATACATAATACTTATCTTTTTCAAACATATAAAAATTCAAAACGTTCATACAAAATTCTAAAAAAAATAATTAATATACACAAATACAAATTTATAATACATGTTTATGCAAACTTTTTTTTATGAATAAGATAACACGAACCCAGGCCAGCTTACCAAAACTTCGGACTTTTGCAGGTCGAAGTCCTACTAGTCTGGAGACTCAATGTCTTTGCTCATTCCGTGTTTTGTGTTTTTTGACTATTGTTGCCCTTGGACTCCACATCCATTGCTTACATTGAATTTTTATTCTGTATTTTAATGTATACAATTCAAAATATAAAATTTTGTATTTTGAAATTATAAATAAAAATAAAATTATACTCTATAACTTTTAAATATACGGAGGTGCAGGAGGAAGAAGCCATGAAAATGTAGAAAAAATCTCGAAAAAACAGTATTACAATAATAATGGCCTTATTTTGATGTCTACACCATTGCCCTCCTGCTAAGGTGATAAGTATATTGGAAAGAATGCATAGAATTATAATATTTGTTTCTGTTTATTTTTTAAAATTTAATATTTTAATAAAATAAGAAGATCTATAAGATCTATATAGTTTGTTTAAACAGTTTCACTATTCTCTTAAGAAGCAAAACTGATCAAATTCTGGAATACATATTTCAAAATATTTACTGTTGGTCTATACGGACGAAAAGATAAGAGATGCAAAAAATGCTATAAAAGTGGAAAAGTGAATGTTAAAAATTCTAAAATTGATTTTATATTTTGGAAAACTTCCTCCGCAAATCTGCCTAGAAAAAGTTGCAGTTTTACCCTATCCACTTATCCTCTGATATAATAATCATAATCAATTAAAACCAATAAATAGCTAATACTAAAAAATTAAATTAAATTAAATTAAATTTTCATAGTTTACTTTAAGATATTTTTACTTGAATTTATATTTTTAAAATTGTATCTTCTATATTTAATTTATTTTTAAATTGTTTTTAAATTACTGTTTTAAATATATTTCAGTTAAATCATCTACGACATTTTACAAATAATGAAGAAACGTAAAACTAAGTAAAAGAACTACGTTGTATAATTTACTCATAATTTCCAGAAACATTGCTACGACAATTTGTAACAGTTAGCAGACATCAGCACAAACATGCTCAGGTAAAGTATTTTTCAAAATTTCCCCTAAACAGTAATGGATTATTCAAACTCTGGCCTTAGTGGTCTCTCACCAAGTAATGCAAACATTTGTTTTAACGATATAACAGCCGTGACCAGATGTAAAATTTAGCATACCGATATGGAAAATTGAATTTAAAACTGCTTCAATCCCAATGACAAATTATACGACAAAGTCAAAGCACACAAACGAAAACTATTATAGGTAAATTGTTTAAATAAATCTACCAAATAGCTACAAAAATAAGTTAAAATCTGCATATCTTTGTCGATCATCAGGAGTTAAGTATCTTAATGACTAATTTATCGGTGGTTAGACCAAGTGTTGGAGGAAACATCGAATTTCCAAATAAAACAAATGTTACACCTCGTCCAAGATCAACCACCCCAAATTTATCGAAGCTCAATTTAACAACACATTAAGTTTTTTTTTTCCGAATATTATCACTAATCTTCTTGGTCGCCATATAATACCTCCGGTTGTTTGAGTCAGATGAGCAGTTCTCGCTTGTGCCAACTGCCTTGTCAAGCTGTGTGATCAATATCAGTATGCTTTCATTATAACATCCAGAAAGTTAAGCAGCATCCATAAAATTAGTTCTTTACGAGAAAATTGTTTCATTATAGCGCAAATAAAAACAGAAAGCAAATATTACTCCAGTGCAGCATTTGCCCAGTTTGGTATTGCATTAGCGCTTAAGCTTCGCACAATAAAAAAAAGTACTTATGACAACATTTTCAAAATACATCTTTGAAAGACAACTCAAATTGGTGTTAAAAATTATGAAATACTTCTCTTTCGCAAAACTTCACAAGATATTAACCTTCGCCAAAGACGAAAAAATATTTTCAAAATATATTTTTGCAAAACGACTTAAATTGGTGTTAAAATTTTATGAAATGCTTTCCTTTTGCAACTTCAAAAGATATTAACCTTCGCCAAAGACGAAAAATATATCAAAGTGGGTCTTTCACCAAGCAGGCTGTACGTAAAAAAATAATTTCAAACTCCCAACCGAAACCCAGAAGCCCAACTGGGAAATATAAGACGAATCTCTTCAGAAATCAATTATAAGCTTCCGTAAGTGAAAAAGAAGGAAGGTGTCCGAACTTAACTTTCCTAGGCAATCTATAGCAAAAAGAAAAGATCATACCCATGGATAACTGCAAAGATGATAACACCATCGCACCCATCTGATCTTCTATGACATTCACTCCAAACCCCGGTACACTTGAATACAGTGAGAGCCAACCCACCCACCAAGTGTGGCCATTTCTTGCCAAAGAAGTGAATGGAAGGTTCCAAGCTCCGTTAGTGGATGCAGATGACACAAGTTAGAAACAGATTCAAGCATTTGGTTGTGGCAAGGACCTATATGTCAGCAAGCCAACCCTCAAGCAAATAGTGTATGGTATGACAACCCTAGATCAGTTGTCAAACAAAATTAAACAAAAAAAATCTCCACTAGTAATAATAATAAAGTAGATGTAGAAAACAAACTACTGTGCACCCAAAAAGCTGAGGGCTTATTTCCAGAAGAAACGGGGTAAAAAGATGACGGAAGGACAACAATTCACTTCAACTGTTAAATCCTTCATTGAGGAAGGGGGAAGAATGGTTTTCACAATCAAGATCTTTGAATATAGAAAAATGCATAAAGGGGACAAGTAGTTGGGGAAGGATGTTCAAAAGACAATCCTTGAAAAAATCAACACCTTGTTTAATGTTATTTTCAGCATACTTTGTTCACTTTAAAGGCCTTGAAAATCCTAGGGAAAAAATTGTTTGGGGAAGAATCCAGAAGAAGCAAATGATATTAAAATGATACACAAGAATTAATAAGCAACTCAATCATAATAACAGAACCATTAAAAATGACAACGTAAGTACCATCAAATCCCCATAGTATATTTCCCTTTAAGGATAGGAACTTTATACTTCTTAAAAAGAATGCAGAGGTCCACAAATCAAGGCTGAATGCCACAAGACACAATTAAAACAAGTTAGTTGTACTCGTGCCAGTTAAGCTTCACAAAGGTAAATAAAAAAAGTCCACAACACACTTGAAAATTATTATAACAGTTTTCTCTGCCCCAAAATTCACCGTTCCTCAATACTCCAATAAAGGAATCTGAGGTATAATAAGATTTGAAAAACATGTCAGGGGGAAACCTACTAAGATAAGAAGTAAAAAAATACAGGTTTCAGAATCTGATTCTTTAGTAATCAAATAGTAGCTAAAATTACAAATTAAAAGATGCATTTGAATAGTGCCTGGTACTTCAGAAGAATCAGCGGAGTCCAAAACTAAATGATTGATGCATCTTATGAGGGTATCTGCACATTGAATACAATGAGTAAAAAAACTAAATCCAAACCCAATATCTTTACAGGAAACTCGAACAAAAATAAAATAATAGAAGGCCATACCTCTTGTACTGCAAAACTGGGTTTTCAAGAGTTATATTTTATAAAATTTTAAAAAGTTGCTACCAAAGTCATTATTTTTACAATAAAAAAAATGAGCAGAGCAGACAATAGAAGAGTTATACGCAAACCCCGAGAATGTTCACTCAAAGAAGATGAACAGATCAAGAAAAATTTGAAGTAAATGGAGCACGGAATAAATAGAATAAAGAGTTATGAGTTGAAATTTTCATGTTCATTTTCAATCACATCATAAAAGAAAATTATTCAATGGTAATTAATTCAGAACAGTTCAACAAGAGCAAGTATTCAGTCCCAACATATAAAACAGCCAAGGGTGAGCATTCATCATGTTGAAGCGTCACTATATTTGAAACATTAAAAAATACACGTCAAAAGTAGTTCGTCAACCTAGATATTGACAGGAGGATAACTGCAAAACAAAATATATAGAAAGCATAACTGATTCACGTGCAATGCAACCAAACACAACTGGCATAACACGTGCTCTCACTTATGAGAGAATCAAGCTTATTATTTCATCTCCTCCTGAATATGAGTTAACTAATCTCATTACTGCCAAATCTTTCATATCTATGTTCTAAAAAGGAGCCTTCAAATTCAACAATTGGCATGCTATCATATAAATTATGTCATACATTAGACAGCAAAAAGCATTGTAAAGAAGCAAAAGGATGCACTCACCTAATGACCCATGTAAGGAGCGCCAGCACCAGGGTGGGGTCTGACAGCACTGCTCTGACCCATTTGAGGATTCTGGTATCCCTGTTGCATTGCTGGCTGATTCCCATATCCCATAGCAGGCTGATTCCCATACGGGGCAGGTGGCCCCGCCTGGTTAACGGGAGCACCACCAAGCCCTCCAAGCAGATTTCCAAGACCCAACCCAGCTCCTTGGTTAGTAAGCAAAGCCGTCAGCGCCTGCCCAAGAGCAGGATTCAACCCTTGAGCCGGCACGCCCGGGTTGAAACCCCCCACAGCAGACGCCGAAGGGGCCATCAAATGACCACTGCCATGGGACGGACCACCTCCCCCAGAGGAATATTTGTTCTTCTCCTTTCTCTGATAATGAGGCTGATGATGGTGATGGTGGTGATGATGGGAATGCTGCTGATGGTGATACTGATGATACCCTTTGTTCCCCTTGGGACCATCGACAGCCTTCTGACAATACAACGTGTGGCCCTCAAAGTTCTTATGAGGCTCTTCCAAAGCCTTTTTAGCACTCTCCACAGTCTTATAAACAAACAGGGCAAAACCCTTAGGTTTCCCAGTGTTCTTGTCTAGCCCAAGAGGACCATCCTCAACCTCCCCGAACTGCTTGAAGAATTCAAGCAGTTTTTGGGGATCAATCTCAGCACTCACGTTGCTCACAAATATCTTCCTTTGCGTATACTCAGAAACCGGGTTGGCGTTCGGAGGAGGCGCCGGCACAGGGCCAGCAGAGGCAAGCTGACAAGAAGTTGTACGGTTTCCAATTTTCTTCTGTGGATTTTTCAGCGCCTTGCGAGCATCATCTCTGTGCTTGAAAAGAATGAATGCGTAACCCTTCGATTTGCCAGAGACTTTGTCGGTGACGGCCTTGCAGTCCTCGATCTCGCCATATTTCCCAAACACGGAAGTTAGGGTTTCGGCAGTGGCGTCCCAGCCGAGGCCGTGGACGAAGATTTTCCGGTGTGCGGGGTCCACATCGGCGAGCTGGCGTACGCTCTCGACGAATTCAGGGAACCTCTCCACGGCCTGCTTCACAAGAGCATGCAGCTGCTCCTTCGTGAAGGGTTCAAGAAGCTTCTCCACGGGCTCGTCTTCAAGACTGAGATCCTCATCTTCCTCTTCATTGTTCCCTTCTTCGCCAGCACCGTTTGCTTCGGCGTGGTTCGCATCTTCTAGGGCTTCCGGCTCCTGTTGCTCTTCTAGGGTTTCTGGCTCCGGCTCCTGTTGCTCCTCTGATTCCTCTTCCTCTTCTTCACCTTCGGCGATTTGCTGTTCTTGCTGCTGTTCCTCTGTTGGTTCGTCGATGGCCATGCTGTTGGGGTCTTCTAGGGTTGGTTCGGGATTGGGTTGCTCTTGCTGGTCGAGTTGTTCCTCTGACTCTTGGTCTTGTTGCTGTGGCTCGATGGGTTTGGCGGGTTCAGGGTCTGAGGATCGAAGCTTTCGTTTCTTGGCCATGGCGGTGGAAGAGGTAGGGTTAGGGTTTGGGAAATTGGGATTTGAGGAGTATTTTATTTTTGTTGTTTTGTCTGAAAAAAGAATTCTGGGAGCAATTGCGCCCTCAGTTAGATGTAGAGTAATCCCTTTCACTGCCACTGACCGAATATATTTATATATCACTTTATGGGCCGGGCCGGGCCGGATCTATTCTCGTCCAAATTGATGTTAATGGTAAATGCTACAATAGATATGTCAGTTTATTTATATTATCTATATAAATATAAAAAAAAACATATGTCAATTAAAATTATAAATAATACAGTTGTTTTATTTAAAGTTTCCCTCTTTTAATTAGAAAATAAAATTTTAAATAATTTGAAAACCAAAAGAAAAATACTTCCCTTATTTTTTTTTAATTTAATCCAAATATTTCCACTCGCTGGGTAGTATTAAGAATGTATGTTTATATCGGAATTAAGGGAAAAATTTGAAACAATTAAATTTTATTAATTTATATAGATTCAAATTCATCAACTCTCTGTACATAATCTAAGCTAAATCAAAATTTAATGTTCTGCGGAAATATGCAATTATGCGTCATGATACAAAATGATACAAAAGGAGGAAAAATGATGTTTTTAAGAAAAAATAAATATACTTGATCTCTTACCACATGATGAAAACAGTATATATTTATTGCGATTCACTTACATTAAGTCAACTTAAAATATTATTTAATTTAACTCGGATCGATTGCACTAAGTAGATTTAAAATTGAATCTAATTGGACTAAAAATTCAAATCAATTTAGTTCGGATCGATTGCACTAATTATATCTAAAATTGAATCTAATTGGACTAAAAATTCAAATCAATTTAATTAGTTTGATTGGGTAAATCTAAAGAACGACTACTCTGGGTAGTATATTACAACACGTTACACTTTTTTCAAATAATGAAACATAATAATATTTTTCATAACATTAAGTTAATTCGTTAATTTTATTATTACTTTTTAAATAGGATGAGTTTTCTATTTATTTCATTTCATTTGTTTATTTTGTATATTACACTATTTATTTAAATTATCTTATTATTTATAATGTTTGTTTTTATTAATTCATAATTATTCATGGATAGGTTTGTACATGTCATTTACGTGATTATTTTTAGGAAAATCAATTCTATGTAGATTTAAAATACACCTTCTATAAGAAATTTAAGTTAAATTGAACTATTTATTTATCATCTTTAATTAAATTTGTAATTAAATAACGCGTTTGAACTAAAAACTATATAACATGTATTTTACAAAGACTCAAAACAAGTTCTATGGCATAGAGTTTCTCATCTGATTGACCATAGTTTAAGTGGTATCCATTATTTTATTTTTTAAAATGTTAAATTTGTTTGTACATTTTAAACTTAAAATTGAAATTTGTTCCTACTTCCTGTACCCCGTTAATTTCAATCTGCACTCCATCATTTGTTTGAGCCACCGTTTTGCTCGTGATTGTTTTATTTGATGTTGTGATTGAAATAGTAATGTAGCATTTCGGAAAGATGATTTTGGAAGTAGTTGTGATTGAATTAAAAAATTCACGTGACTTCCGAAAACTTAATTCCACGACTATAACGGTGAATTTGTGTTTTGAAAAACATATTCCGGAATAGGGGATGTGTGTTCGAAGAGAATGATCCGAAGGTATGATTGTGTTTCTCAATACAAGGTACTGTAGAAGTGTAAAATTCTTCATTGGGGGAGGTTAATCTCTTGTTTTTCATCTTCCTCTTCCTCTACATCATCGTTTTTCAACTCTTGTGTGGCCAATCCATAAGGTTAGTTTTGACGTTTCATATATATGGGGGGTGCAGGTTGAAATTTGAGGGGTGCAACAATCAGTTTTCCAGTCTCACTCGTATATTTTCATATATTTTATTTTTAAAAGCTTTAAAAATAAATGTAATAATATTTTAACCTAATCTATAACAATATATAAAAAGGAGATTCCTCTTTTTGTGTCCACTTTTCATTTTCCAATTTTACCCTTAATTATTATTTTGAAAATTAATTATTTTATAATTATTTTTTCTTTAACCGTTTTTTAATTTTTTTTTATTTTGATAGTTATTCTAAAAATCTTTTTTAAATAGTTATTTTATTTAACAACTATTTTAAAATTTATTATATATATTTTAAAAATAAATATTATTGACCTTATAAAAATTTAAAAAATGCAGATACACAGACGCGACATCGCCTGTATGTTTACTAGTAATATTAAAGTTTTGTATGTTCTAACACAAAACGTTTAAGACTAACACTTAAAAAAGTTAATTGGAATAAAATAATTATATTTGAACATTTTTTAAGTCTAGAGACGAAACAATATTAGAATTTGTGACATAAATTAATTTTAATTTCATGTTAAAGTTTAAAAATTAAAAATATATTTAAAAAAAAATATATTTATTTTATGAATTAAAATGATATGTGATAGTAAGTAAAATTTATGAAAGTACGTTGTTGAAGGAAAGAGACGTTGGTTAAGTGGTATAACATGTTTTATTTGTTTACATTTTTTTTTAAGCTTAAAATGTATATAATCATAGTTAAATTGTTCTATCCCGTGCTAAATGATATTGAATTGCATGAATATAAGTATTATGTCATTAGATATACATTGAGAGGCTGTCCAAATGATAACTTGAATTGTATAAACGAAATTTTCAAATGTTGAAAAGTAATGTTATTTGGTTAGATAAGTAAAGAGTCACCAAAACTCAATAAATGATGAGGAGTTATTGTCTCGTACATGAGTTGTCACTTAAGATTACAATTGTTGTCAATTGAGATTATAATTTAGGCTATTTGATGGTCAAGTATATCATGATAACATATATTAATTTCAAAGTTTAAATTTAGATCTTTTGAAAGTCATATAATCTATAGTAAATCTTAATTATTTTCTTTGTGTTTTTGATAGACAATAAATATGATTGATATAATTTTAATTAACTTGATGTAAACTTAATTTAATTGTTAATGGTTGTTTTATAGATGTGATGATAATACGTTGACACATAAAAAAAATGAAATAATACATGTTTATACAATTTAATAAACATCAATAAAAAAATTATCCATACTCATATACAAACGTATATTTAGTATTATTTGTAATTGAAATTTTATTTGATTTGATCTTGTTTACCCATGTGAGTAATTATATTTATGAATATATATATATATATATATATATATATATATATATATATATATATATATATATATATATATATATATATATATATATATATATATATTCACGGTGTTGTGTTATATTCTAAGTAAGGATTATATAATTCACATAGATAATAAACTAGTTTTATACTGAAAATAGTATTTGGATATGAATGAATTTGAACATAAGGTATGCTTCACTTTATTATGAATTTCAATTTTTATTTTAACTTTGTATTATTCTTATTATAATATTGTATTATTGTTGTTATTATTGATGGAAACATGTGTTATATACATATTTACATCAAGGTTGTCAAAACGAGTCAATCTGACTCGTTTAATTCAATTTAAATTAGGTTGGGTCGAGCCAACACGATATCTAAAAACAGGTTGAGAACTTTAATTTGTCCCGCCAATAGACAGGCTGACGGGTTGACCCACACCCTTTTTATTTTTACACTCATCTTGTTGAAGTGAGTAAACATAGATGTGCAAGGAGTGTAAAAGTGGACTGGGTCACCGTTAAATTGAAGTCGTCGTTAGGGTTCCTCCTCCTCAAACATGCGACTTATCTTTTTCGTCATTTCAATTTCATTTCTATTTTTTAGTTATGTTAATGTGTTCTTTTAAGTATGAGGATATGATGTTGTAAATCAATATATCATTCAATAACATTACAAAAATAGGGCAATAAGGTGGGAAGGAGTAAGATTCTTCTCTTTTGGTCTATGTGTTGTTGTGGGTGGGTGAATGAAGAGGGGCTACAAGTTAGTATGTGATGTAGTTTGGTGGCGAGTCAGGCGGGTTGAACTATTTCTCGACTTTTTTAACTAAAATAGATAATCAATTGAAATGAGTTGAAAATAAATACATAAACTAAAACTAATCAAAAATTTAAATATTATGATCAAATTATTAATTAAACCTTTATAATTATTACTTGTGCAAATTTGTACTCTCAAATCCATTGAAAAACATGAAAATATTCAATTTTCAATAGTGTTACTCAAATAAACACATTGAAAAACATGAAAATATTTAATTTTCATTAGTGTTACTCAAATAAACACATAACGAAGAGAAAATTGTTTAACATTTTGCAAAAGAAAAAGATAATTTTACATTTGAGTATTATCTCTTCTCATAAACATTCTTAATTGTTTGTCACTCAATAACATGAATCTATAACTATATTATTAACATGAAACTATAACTATATTATTAACATGAAAAAACTCAACAATTCACTTGTAAAACTATATATTAAATCTTCAAAGTTTATGTTTATTCTATATAAATCTTTTAAAATATTATAAACTGAATTTCTTTAACACTAATAAAATGTAATATTTAAATAAATTTATAATAAAATATTAATATAATATTTAATTATGTTAATTATATTAGTACCTTTGAAATTAATAACCTTTTGTTAGGATAGTTAATCTACTCACTGAACCCATGTAGGCAATCTATCCCAACTTGTTTGACCTATTATTATTATCATCATATATTATACATAACTAACTAATAAAAAAAAATCAATTTTATGTAAATTTAGTAAACCAATACAATAAACTGAATTAAGAAATACATCATGTATAAGAATTTTAATTTTAAATTTTAAATTTTCAATCCTTCATTTTTCATCTTTAACTAGCTTTGTAACCTAGTACCACAATTGAACTAAAAACAAAGCATGTTTTTTTTTTTTTCTAAAGATGGGTGAGAGCCAATAATAGAATGCAAAATAGTTCTTTTTCCAAAAGAAAGATACCATGTTTCTCTTTAATAAGATTATCCAAACGAGTAATATTTTAGTAAGTGCAGTTTTGTAATTGGGGAACATAGCATTGTTTTTCGCTCATTTTTTATTTTAATTTTTTCACAGAATCTTATCTGAATCCCTTGTACGTCACGTGACAATCATGGCACTTTGGACAAAAACCAAACAAGGGTTGGCCCCTTACACGTGTGTCCTCGTTGACACGCTACCTCACGCGCCAACCCATGCGCGTCTCCTTTTCTTCTTTTTCCTCCAAAAACATCTATTTCACATTCTTTTTCTATTTTGTCACTGCATAACAAAAATCTCCACAAATAACTTAAGCATGGCATGTATAAGTGAAACAGATACTGCATAATTTATTTACTGTGAAATCAAATTGTGTTGGTCAATGTTTTAGAAAATTAAAACGTGTAATAATGGTCCCAAAATTGAAGAAGATCCAAAATGAAGTGAAAGTGTTGAGAATGGTGCTGGGTGTCCACCAATTGAAGATGATTAATGGAGGGTTTTCGTATCAGAGAATATTTATTGTATGTTACTGAAATCTATGGCTACAGCATCTTCTGCAGGTGACTTCAATGCTCTGTTTTTGAATATAATTATTTTATTTTCTTTCTTTCTGTGCTGTGTCTGTTCTAATCATGCAATCATGCAACCCCTTTGTGTTCAAAAAGGATCATTTGAAATGCAGACAAAATAGGTTTAAACGTCTGAATGTGGTGCTGGTTGTGATTGAAATTAACGTGGAATACTTTTTTTATAGTGTTTTATGTGCATATTTAATAAAGACAATTTGGTAAGGAGTCAATTTTAGCACAAGGGTCTCTCTCACTGCCAAACTTAAATTGTCCAATCTGTGATGTTGATCCATTTGGAGTTATCTCTGGTTTTTGTTATATCATATTGATTTTTCAAAATTGATTTCCTTTTTATTTTTTTTTCTTTTTTTTTAAATTCAATTGAGTTATTACTATTTGTAAAAAAAGATAAAGAATTTAATAAGACATCCATTATTTTAAGGTGTTTATATGTTTTTGGGTTTATATATTTTATAAGATGGTTAAAATCATTGAGGGATTATGATTATATATATATATATATATATATATATATATATATATATATATATATATGTGATATTTGTTTTTTTTTATGTGTATGATGACCTCTTTTTCGTTATGGTTATGCGGTTACTCATTCAAAATCATTGGTTCTAATATTACTGTTGAATTTATATTTTATCATACGGGTTATAATGATTGAGATATTATGATTATGTATACATGACATTGGTCTTACACATATAAAACATTCGACACCACTTTTTATTCCAAAATTTTAAGGCAATCGAGTTATGAGTATTTCATCTTGTACAGCGTTTAACTTTATCTATTCTATCCAATGTGCTGACTCAGACTTGGAATATTTCCAACATATGTATTATACTAAATGTTGACACTTTGACAAACTTAAATTTTACTCTAAAAAATGTGGCAGTCATTATTCATAGCCGTTAATGATTTAAACGGTGTTAGCAAAAAAATGACCAAATTGAACAAAATTGACGAAAATTTGGACCTATTTGAACATAAAACCAAAATTATGACTTATTTGACAAAACTTGATGAAAATTGGGACAAAAAAAATATTTTAACCAAAATAAAAACTCAATTAAATTAAATTCAAATATACAAATCAAAATGAATTATAAATCTAAATTAAGAACCAAAAAAATTTATTAACCTTTAAATTATTATATGATGAAAAATATCATGTTTATTAAATTGATAAATATAATTTTTTTATTTATAAACAACCATTATAAGAAGTTTTATGAGAGAGAAAAAGAAAACTATGCTTTACAAATGTGGGAGAGAGAGTGAAAGTGCATCTTTGTTCGAACAAATCCTGGTTCTGTGATTTGTAAGCTATTGTGCATGCAAATCTGACATCGTGTCAGTTAGTAACCATTTTAATAATTGATAATAAAATACAACTTCAATAAAATTATTGATCAAAAGAAACCCCACTTGTGATTCTGATAAATTGATAATATTATTAAATGAAGTTAACCACAGCCATTCTTCAAGATCCAACTTATTATAATAAATTAATCAATAATGGTTGGAATAAACAAAAACAGGTAAAATACTTTTATGTCCTTCACCTTTTCAGTTATCTGTTTGCTCTTTTGTCTTTTAAAGGTTTTGTTTTGGTATTTTAAGTTCATAACGTTTTTTTTTTTTATAATTTTATTAGTATTTTGAGTGTGATAATATATTCTTTCATTATAGCATCAGAATATTTTAATTAGTTATTTATGACCCTGAGGTAGTATAATAGCTAATTTAAACTTTCTACACCACTAACATGAAATATAAAATGAAAGTATTTGGAGATGGTGACTTTTGTTCTTGGTGGTTTCTGACCTTCTTCTCCAGGAGAAAAGAAAGAGATTATGGTGATTATTAAATTAAAAATATTATAGAAATAGTTAAAGGAGAACGTATACTATCAAATTCAGCTATAGACAACTACAAAATTATGTGTATTGGAATTGTTTATTTGTTATTATGTTAGAATTAGTAGTTTAAATTTAAACATGAAGGCCAACTAATGAAAAAAATTTATTATATTAGTGTTACAAAACTTATTTTTCCACATTTATGCCAATAATTTTTTAGCTTAATTAAATTAAAGTGTATGATAAATTTATATATTTTTGATTAAGTTTTAATAGTTTATAAAATATTTAAAATTTATATATTTTTCAAGTGAGTTTTTACTTAATTTTTTTTTTTGAAATAGATGACATTATCTTGTTAATGACATCTTATTTATTGTCTTTGCATTTTATTTTATATTAACATTAATCAATATATTTTTGTGGTTAACCTATAATAGAAGATTTGTATTGTTTCGGTTCAAACATAAGTGAATGTATTGAAATTGAGCGAATAATGTTGTAATATGATGATAACATTGTACATATACAGTAAATGTTAACGATCGTAACTAATATTAAGACCCTATAGTTGAATAAGATAAAGAGTAGTGTTTATAATGATTGATTGACAAATATAGTAATCGACAATATTAAAAGATAATATTGGACATACAAATATGTACAAATCTAAGGATCTTTTTTCTTATTTCCCTTCAAACTTATGGGTGAGAGAGTCACCCAAAGTTTATCACTTTATTGGTTGAATCGTGTATGAGTTAATGTTTTAGTGAGACCGTCATCAACTTAATCAATTTATGAAACATATGCTACAACAATTTTGTTCTATGACACTTGACCTCTAATGTAATGCTCATCAATTTCAATGTTTTTTTTTGGATCGATCATGCATAACTATATTTAAAGCTAGAGTCTTGACACTCAAATTATCACACCATAATGTTGGTTTTATTAATAGAGAGAATTTCAACTTGTTAAGAAGTAAACAAATCTATGTTATTTTAGTAGCTAAGTAGTCACGACTCTGTATTATGACTTCATGCTAGATCTACCATTGCTTCTTTGAGGACCAAAAGACTAATGTTTCACCAAGAAATACACGTTGACTGACCATGAACTTTCTATCATTCACACTTGTGTACGGTCTGCATTTGACAACCTTATTAAGTCCAAGTGAATGGATGGTTTAATGTGTAAACAATGGTGAATGGTACTTTTAAGATACCTAAGTATTCTTTTAGCACCTTGCCTTTGATCGATAATGGAAAAATTCATGAATTGGATAAGCTTATTTATTGATAATCCTATGTCAGTCTTATGTTTATTAAGTACTATAGTGCTCTAGTGGCTTGCCTGAACATGATCGAGTCTTTCATTTTTCTCTTTCAACCATAAATTGGTTGTCGGTCACCATTGGTGTTGGACAAGGTGAAACATTTTTCATGTTGAAATTCCTTATAAAGTCTCTTATGTACTTTGATTGTAAGTACATAACAAAATTTTCTCTTTGAACTTTTATACCTAAGAAGTATTGTAGGTCACCAAAATCCTTAATTCAATGTTTGATGAAAGATTGAAAAAATATGGTGTTATTTTCAATGTCAATTATATCATCCACATATATAAACATAAAGGTAATAATTTGTACATCTTAGAGTGAAGAGTGAGGAATCACTAGTTGTGTTTTTTAAATCCCAACTGAGAAAGACATTTTTTTTTTTAAAGTTGTCAAACCAGGTTCTCGAAGCTTATTTTAATTTATAAATTGTCTTAGATAATTTGCGTACATGATTAAGTTTAGTTGAGTATATAAACCCTCTAATTGACGTATAAACACAATTTATTTGAGGTATGCATTAAAAAACTACATTGTTTATATCTAGTTTAACACTAAACTCAAATCTCATTCTTATTTAGATTTTTGTTTTGGTTTTCTTTTTCCTTTACTTTCATCAACAATTTCTCTCTTAACCTTATCCTAACAAATTGTTATTTTACAAAATGATAACAAATAATAAAAATCTCTTGTTATATTTACACCATTTAATATTGATAAAAAAAATATAAAGACAAATAAGTAAGATACTTAATATAAGGACAAGATACTTAATAGAAAAGAAAAACAAAAATTGAGAACAAACCCAAATAATTTAATGAAAATATAATTGATAACGTATATATTTATTAGGAATTTAAATCTTAATTAAACTTAAATTAAATTTTGTAATTAATTTTTTCAAAAGTAAAATTATTTTAAGATTTTTATTATTAAATTTTTATTTTCTTTTATTTTTTCATTACAAATAAAAAGAAATGTTTCAATTTTTCCAGCACACAAAAGTAAATACTTTTATATATTTAGAATTTATAATAAATAATAATTTTCAATTTACTATAAATAAATACGTTTAAGCACATAAAGTATATTTTAAATTTACTAGATATGGTTGCAATTATGGTATAATGTTACTTTTAATTATGAGTTAAATATGTTTTTCCCTTTTATTTAAATTAAAATGAAAATTAAGATTAATATTTTTTTAAAATTTGGTCTAATTTAGTCTTTTAACTTTGAAAAAAACATGAATTTAATATTTTTAACTAAATTTTATTGAGTTTATTTGACATTTCAAAACACATTTCATGATAGTATAGTATTACCCTTTGACACATTCCCACTTCATGTTAGTCGAGAAACACATTTGAAACATCAAATAAACTTATGTTAGTTTAAAGAACTAAATTCACGCATTTGAAAATATAAGGAACAAAATTAGTTAAAAATTTCGAAAAGAGACTAATTTCAATTTTTACTAATATTATATTTAAATTTGTAGCAATTTGTAAGCACAAATTTGTGAGTAACGATTCTTAAAGATCACATGCAAAGATGTGAAGAAAAATGAAGAGAATATGTATTATAATAGTCATATACAATATATAATTATTTTTTTAATATTAATAATTATTATGATATAATAATGATTATTATTATAAAAAAGATATTATTATTATAATTATATTATTATTAAGAAATTCTTTTAAATAAATAAATTATATAAAACAAAATAAATTTAAATAGAATTAGAGATATTTTTTTTGTTTGTTAAATTAAATAGTATATATTATAAATTATTTTAAGTTACTATTGAAAATATTAATAAATTATTAACGATATTATTAATAAATTATTTTCTAATTTTAAAAAAATTAATTTTATTTTAACATTAATTTTTTATATTTACATTACATTTATTTAGTATGGAGAGTAAAATAATAATCTTACTATTTAATCTATTAAAAATAAAAATTGATTAAATTTTATCAATTATATTGTAGACAAAATGTTACAAATCACTCTCATATCCGGTTCTCAGTCCAAACACAACACAAAATTGAGCCAAAAAAATATATTTAATCTTTTAATTATTATTTTTTAGTTTCTTTTACAAATATTTATATTAAGTAAAAAATAAAAGGGACCAAAAGAAACAGTACAATAATAAAAAATCCTAAACTATTCAAGGCAAATATATTAAAATAACTCAATTAATTAAATATTTCTTAAAATTATTATAATTGGAAATAATTATTTGAATATATAAATATGCAAATTATAATATTTAAAAAGAAGTTACTAAAAACCAAAAATAATATTAGTAAAAATTTATATATTACAAATATTTTTTATTATGCATTTTTAATTAAAAATGATTCAAGGATAATAATAATAAAATATCCAAAATTATAAGGTTTGGCAATATTTCCGATTTATGATGCATACATTCCCATTAAAAAAATGTGACATAATGTAAGAACAGTTTGAAGAAGAGCGTGAAAAGAAACGCGATGAAAAGAGAGTGAAGATAAAATAAAGGGTTATATTTTTGCTCTCATTTTTTTTTCTTCTTTTTCTTGATCTCTATTTCTCCTTCTGCAAAGTCCAAACAGAACACAGCGTCAGATCAGACTCAGACAGGAGAAGTTGATAAGAACAAACAACGAAACCGTTTCTATTTTCTTCTCTTCTTCTTCCTCTCTCTCTCCACTCTCACTCGCGCAATCTCAATCCTCGTTCCATCTTTCACCTCGCGCGCATTGCATTGCATTGCTCTCTCACAAAACGACGACGACGCCACCACGCACCGTTTCGTTTTCCCTTCACTTTCCGTCGTTTGCTTTCGCAAATAGCATATCGCATGGGAAACGCTAACGGCAGAGAAGACGGATCCATTACCGCCACCGTCGATTCCCCAGTCGCAGAAACCGTCGTAGGTGTAGCTCACGCGCCGGATTCTCGTCCTCCTGTTCGCGCCTTCTCCTCCGATTCAATGGCCAATAGCCCGCCTCAAAGTCCTCGACGGTCTAGATCGCCGATCCTCTTCGGTCCTCAGGTTCTACCCGCAAATCCTCTCTCACTTCTGCTTCAATTTTTCTGCATTTGGTTTATGCGTTGATGTTGAATTGATTTTGGTAGAATTTTGGTTTTGTTCGGTCGACTAGGTTATTCGTCGATTTTGCTTTCTGTGTTCGGTTGGTGAGTTTTGGTGCTAACTAATGTCTGGTGCGTGAGAGACAGAGAGCGGGAGATTAGGAGTCAGTGTAGGTAGGGTTACTTTTGTTGAAACCGCGGATTATTTATTGAGTTTATCTTCACACGTTAGAAGTTTAAAAAAGAAAGTGCTGTCGAACGGATCTGGTAATTTTGTTGTTGATGAACTGGTTCGTTCGTGCATGGACATGGTTCAGATTGAACAACAGTGTGTTTTCATATATGGAAACTAAGTGAAGCTGCAAGTCACAGCTTCTAGACCGGTGGAGAAATATATGTCTAACTTGTGTACCAAGCAGGCAATAAACATGACGGTGACCTACCTGAATATTTCTACTTTTGATTGTCTAGCTATGGTTTAATCTGTTTGAATGTTGAGAGGCGGGTAGTGTGGATCTTGGAGAGTACGACTGTCAGCTGTTTTTTCTTTTCAGAACTTTTACGTACTCGCATCCGTTTGTTTAGGAGAGTTAGCTCACTATTTTGTAGATTCTGTCCAATGCTGCAGTCCCTTTTCTGTGCAGTGAGAGTTGAAACTTTGCTGGACTTACGACACAGTTCGCTCATCTGCTACACAATGAGTCCATATAAGTTTAACGTGTCCCACCTAATGGTTTTCTGGTTAAACAAGCATATTGTGGATGGGTGTGACTTGTGACTAGATTATTACACCATTTGGAAATGCACTTGAATAGTTCTAGTGTACTGGATTGAGTGAAAGCTGTTTGGAACCCGACCAAGTTTAACTTTTCACAGAATCAATTTTATTGTTATTAGGTTTTTTTTTTACTATATCAGTTTATGTGACGTCTGTTCTGGGGTCTTTCCTCGACATTTCTCCATTTGAGAAACAACGCGTGAAATATTGGAATGCAGATAAATGATAATGTTTGTCAATGGTGATGCAATAATTTTGGATATTGTTATCAATGCATCAGTATGTAATTTAAATGTGGTATACAGTATACAATTAATATTTTTCTGTGCATTTATTCCTTTCTATCCAACGTTCTTTTGATCCGTGGGTTTGGTAAATATTTGCCCAGTGTCTTCTCTATACATATCTATGTTCGGAGTGTTTTCTTTTGTGGCTTTTGATTTGTGGAAAACTGCGTATAACCTGGAGAAGAAAACTTCTATTTCTAAGGCATCTCTATCTAGTGAGAGTTGATATTTACGTGTCCAGCCAAGTTGAAAAAACAAGACTGTTGGTTTAGTTTAATTTTGTATGAATTACTGTTCATTAACTATTTATGAATTTTGGTTATCATATTTTGCATGCTTATATTGTGTTCAGTATGGGTTCAGACGTGTGTAAGTTAATGCTTTGTGTCAATTTAGTAAAAGGGGACGCAGAAGCAGGTTTGTCTTGCTACAGGAGAGCTGGTGTATATCCGTGGGAAACATGTTTCCAAAACACAATTAAGTAATTTTTATGTTTTCTTTTCCAATGTTTCGAATTAATATTAATTTTACCTGATCTTCTGTTTAATAAAATGATCATCTTTCAGTTACCCTCTAGTTCTTTTGAATATCTATAATTTTACACAGATATATGTATCTATCTTTTACCTTCATAATGGACAGGGTTTCCCAGGTGTGCTCATGTATATATGTTGAATTACTTTTTGCGTCTAAAGATTGTCACTCCCAACGTAGAATGTAATGTTGTGAAAAATGTTGCACTCTGCAATTTTCAGATTTTCAGCAGTAAGATCATTTCGTAGTCGCTAAATAGATCCTGTCATATGTGGAAAAAAGACCTTGTAACTTTCACGGTGTTAATTTATCTTAGAGGAGTAGTAGCCCCCTCAACATTTTCTTCATGTTGTTCGGTGTTTTCAAACAACCCTGGCAATATGCTCAGATTATGACATTTAAGTTCATTTGCTTCTGCATAATTATGTCAATTAATGCAATCCATATTTTTAACTACTACTTGCGTGTGTGGAAGCAAGGTGATTACCCTCTCAAACCAGTTTGGTTTTATATAATATCTTGTACTCAAAATCCAGAGTGATTGATGGCACTTTGTGCACCATAGCTATTTGCTCTTACTAACAACACTAATGAAAGTCTGTGAAACCCCGTTGTGTCTAGAGCAGCTTGAATTGATGCCATTGCAGTCATAACCACTTTTGCATGAGACTAAAACCCCTCTATTTTTGTTCCGGGGAGTGGCATAGTTTGGTTGGGGGAATCTTGGGATTTTGCCCCCTTTTTATTTCATTAGACCATTTTCCCACTCTCAGCTCTTCTGAAGGCTAATTGATGTAGGTGTCTTCTCTCTTAGACACTGATTGACCAACTGCTCTCAGCTGCATTTCCGGCCAGCCCACACTCCGGAACTCTGGCACACCCTTCTGTGGTGCCTCTGTTGATATCCTTCGGGATTGGTTCTATTCACGTTAGAGAGGGGTCTACGCCTTGTTTTATATTTTTTTACTATTGTGTTTCAGATATGTTGCCCCACTTACCATTAAAATTTAAGAAAATGAAAGTGGAGGATGAGTAACTCTTTTTAAAATTATTCGTGAAGTAACTTGCACCATTGCTATATGCCTTGCTGAAATTTCAATTTCTTTCAGAGTTACGAATTTGTTTATTGGGTTAGGAAATTTGTAAGTTTCACCAGTGGTAAATTAGCATTACTTTAAAATAAATATTGACTTTCTTTGTTTTTCAGGTTCCTCTAGCTCCATTACAAAGAGGTAATGGCCCTCCTTTTCTCAATCAAATGTGGCAGAATGAGCCTCATGGTATCGTCAATCAACCTCCTGAGCAAGGGATCCCTGTCATGATTACATGGAACTACGGTGGTAACAATGTGGCTGCTGAGGGATCCTGGGATAACTGGACCTCTAGGTGAATTTTAAGCACTCTTTTGTCAGTGACAACATATTTATTGTATTTGACATAAAATAGTTATCGTGTCTGTATATATTCTACAATGAGATCAGTAACGTTAAGTTTATTATTTGCAGGAAGGCACTGCAGCGAGCTGGCAAGGATCACTCAATCTTATTAGTCCTTCCACCAGGAATATATCATTACAGGTTCATTGTTGATGGTGAAGAGAGATTTATTCCTGACCTTCCTAATGTAACTGACGAGATGGGACATGTTTGCAATCTTCTTGATGTTAATGTATGTATCGTCCTACTTGATTCTCTCTTGATGAAAATATCATTTTCTGAACGTATTTTCGTCTTGAAATTAATTCTCCTGTATAATTTAGTTGTATGCCTGCATTGAAGTTTTTTTCTTCTGTGTGAGGTGATTGCTTCAATTGGGTTTTAAGATGAACTTGACATACAACAATGCCAAAGCTTTTTCCTTGTGTTCTTCTTTTAGGTCTTTATTTTATGTTAGATGATGAGGGTGAACAGGACATGTAGCCAAGGTGGGTGGGACAAGGAAAGAGTAACACGTACCATATTATTTTGTCATGTCTTCATGCCGCATATGGAGATAAAGGTCGAGCATAGACAGGGGAAACACTGGTTTCTGTACTCTGCTATTGGTTCATGGAAACAACTTATAAGTTTTGCAAAGCTAGTTTTCATAGGATTTTGTGCTTTTAGTAAGGTTGGGAGTTAGAAGGAGTTTTGAATGGAAATTGAGTAATAAACTCTTGCAAATTGTTTCCTGATTTTCGTTCTTATTACTTTGAAATTGACTTGACTATCAATATCAAAAGAAAATTCAACTGATTACAAGAATTGTTAATATTTACCTATCCCATTTAGGGAAATTGATTTCTCTTCCAGAAACTGGTTTGAATGTTATTGTCTCGCTGCAGGATTATGTGCCAGAAAACCCTGATGGCGTGTCTGAGTTTGAAGCACCACCTTCTCCCGAATCCAGTTATGGTCAAGCATTTCCAGCTGACGAGGACTTTGCAAAAGAGCCAATGTCTGTTCCTTCGCAACTGCATCTTACTGTCCTAGGTATGGAGAACTCTGACGTAGGTTCCTCTTCCAAGCCCCAACATGTAGTGCTAAATCACGTCTTCATAGAGAAAAATTTGGCCTCAAAGTCTGTTGTTGCCCTTGGACTGACTCACAGATTCCAGTCGAAATATGTGACAGTTGTCCTTTACAAACCACTCAAGAGGTAAATATATGATGCTTGTCAATTATATTAAACTTTTTGTTTTTTTGGTAGCCTCAGTCTGTAAAGATAAAATTTTTAAATAATAGTCCTGACAGGCGGTATAAGAAGGTCCTGTGTCTATAGATATGCTCGAGACTTCTGTTCGGATTTATAAATTTAACCTTTTTTTCAATCTCTTTTGCTTCTTTTCCTTCTATAATTATTGAAATAATACTAGGGTGTGCCTTAAATATGATGTTAGTAGAGCTGCTGAAATGGGTAGATTGCTGGTCATGTTTTCTACATTATGACATCCGAACTATTGTACACAAGCAAAAGTATAGCTGAAATTTTAGTGTAGTGCACGTGGTTTATTGAAGTAACAGTAAGTCGTAAAACTAGCCCGGTTAAGCGTGAGTTATGTTTTGTTGTGTTGCATGAGTAGCTTGTCTGCATGGTTAGTATTCCTTAGAATGTATTACTATAAATTTTCGTTTGCATTGTAGGCAACAAAAACAGGAAAATTTCTAAGGTTCTACCATTCATTTTTCTTTCCCTTTTGTGGTTGGTGTTTTCTTAAATTTTAGTGGAAGGTTTCGGTAAGAGGAAAGAAAAATTGGAAGAGAAAATGTGTATAATTATGCATTCTTACCTATTCTTATTTAGTTAAAGAAAAAAGTCAGAAAGGAGAAAAAATGATTTCCATAAACATAAGGTTTTAATTTATTTATGGGGATGGTTCAATGTAAGTATAATAAGATTTATGATGGATTGAATATCGGTCCTGTCTAAATAATTCAATTTCAGGTCCAATGCATTAAGAAAATGTTTTAATTTTTAAAAAGAAAACGCAAAAAATTGTAAAAGAACTATAACACTATTGAAAATGTTTCAAAACTAATAACTTTTGTATGTTTATAGAACTATAAAACCATAAATATTTCGTAAGTTTCGGTTTTCAATTTCCTATTTTCTTTGTATTTTTACATCTTATTTTCAAACTTTTATTTTCTGAGTTTTAAAACATTTAAAATTATCGAGTGTTTATTTAGAATTTTGAGTTCTAGGTTGAAAGTCTACTTTTTTTGTTATCAGTGCACCCTAATAAAACATAGGATACGATATCAAAGTACTAAGGAGTAAAGTCAGGATGTGTTGGAGAGAACAGATAAAATACTGAGAATGTAATTCTGATACCACTCCGATACCGCTACGCGTTTTGGATTTTAATTGGGCATGCATTTTGGGTTTTAAGAGGTTTTAATTGGGGATGCGTTTAGGGTTTTAATTGGACATTCCTCTCTCTGGGGTTGAATGTCACTGGCACAGACAGCAATTGGTCGGTCAAATGTAGCGTGTTATATTTTAACACACTTCCATCCCTTTATTCTGCACCTCAATAAAATAGAGAAAATCGAAATTAGTAAATTATCGATAGATGGACAACATTTCAGATAGTATAATTTGAAATTTATTTTTAAATTATATAGAAATAGTTTGTATTACTCTAAAATATATTTTTGGATTGGATTCTGTAATTCAAAAATATATTTTATAATATATTTATAAATTATATAATTTAAAAATATATCTGAATAAATAGTGATTTAGTATAATTGTATTGATAAGTTCTTTAAAGATATTTGAAATTTTCTGAATAATTATTCTTATTATTAGACATGATTTTAAGAATAACGACTAGGGATGGCAACGGGGCGGGGCGGGGACGGGTTTCGCTATCCTATACCTATCCCCGCATAAAAAATTCATCCCCATCCCCACACCCAAACCCAACGGGTATCAAACTTTTTTCCCATCCCCATCCCCACCGGGTAACGGGTATAATCTCGTACCCATACCCGTACCCGTGTTCTAACTACTTCAATATTAATTTTTATAAATGAAAAAAAATTACGGTAAAGAAAACATAATATTATGAAATATTCAATATTAGGAGGATTTTCTTCGATGCCAAATACCT
>Ga0214542_1005399_pt1 | contig 24289 bp, 20 predicted proteins | sample CNSS1metaG_FD_160096 | JGI IMG/M metagenome (GOLD analysis project Ga0214542, IMG submission 160096) | Root nodule microbial communities from cowpea collected in UCLA plant growth center, Los Angeles, California, USA - CNSS1 | ecosystem: Host-associated > Plants > Roots > Nodule | place: USA...
CGTCTTCATGGAATGCTTGGCTTGGATTTTTGTGATTTTGATAATTTCCTATTCTTGGATTTATCTTTAAGGTGTCATGAAGCTTTGAGCAATTTATTTCCACACCTCCATGAGCTCAACTTAGCTGCAGCTGCACTAACACACCTCAAAATATCCAAAGAACATTTATGCAACTAAAAAGCTATTTTTAACATGTTTTTGTATCTCATGCTCAATAAACCCAATTATAGGAAATCCCAATTAAATCAATCTTTAAACACACAAATTCAATTAAATACCCAGAATTAAACACTGAATTAGGGCAAAAATACGCACTCATCATTAGGCAAATAAAATCCTTCAGGGATTTTCATATAAATATGATTCTCAAAAGAACCGTACGAATAGGTTGTAACATAGTCCATTAGATGTAAATGCAAACCTTGTGCAATTAGGATAATCGAATATTGCAATGTTGTTGCATCCTATAATAGTGAATATGTTTTTTTTCACAAATCAATACAAGGTTTTGTGAACAACCTTGAGCAACCAATTGTGCTTTGTATCTCATCATTCTTTATTTGATTTTTGCGCAAAAATCCATATGTACCCAACGGGTTTCACACCTTCAGGTGTGCGAACTATAGGTCCAAAAATCTTTCATTTAGCAAGCAATTATGCTTCTTTGCATATTTTTCATTTTGGCCAATCATGTCTTTGTCAACAATCTTCAATGATCATTGGTTATTGATGCTCATTGTCATTCATAGCATTAATCGCTATATTATATGTAAAATTTTCATCAATGTTGACTTCATTTTGGTTCCATATTATATGATTCATGACATAATTTATTGAGATCTCATCATTTTCAACCATTTCAGGTACCTGGGGTTCTTCTGGAACCGAACCATTAATTATGTCAAATGAATCTTTTTAGGATTTCAACCTTTTCGATTAGGTCATTTTGCATATTAGCTCCCTTTCTCATTCAAGAGTTTTTATCTTTGGAACCAATAGGTCTACCACGCTTCAAACGTGTCCACATGAGTTTTTCAACCTTTTTTTTTTCGCACCATAATAACTGATCATGTCAAACAAGGCAATCATTTTGATTTGTAAACTTCTGGTTTACCCTGACATGCATTTCAATTGTACTAATAAACTTGTAGTACAAACTATAAGAGAATGTTGATAATTTCTCCAATACACTTTCTTTTTCAACTCAATCATAGAGATATAAAGATATTTCATATCTTTTTCATTGTTTGTCTCAATTTAATATCCATTTAGACAAATATCATTGAAACTTAATAAGTTTCTATTCAACTTCTTGGTAGAAGTATAATAGCTCTTCTAGAATCTTCAAATATATTTGTAGTACTATAGATAATACTAACATCGATGTCTCACATTATCAAACAAGAGAAAAATTTATTACTCTTGAGAATTGTATAAGTTGTTGCACTATCAATAAGACACATATATTTTGGTACTAGCGCAAACATTCGTTTTTCATATAAACGTAAATATCAATATGAAATTTTTTTTAACACTCTCATAATCAATGAGGTGATCAATGCTTCCATTTGCTTTAGCAAAGAAAATAATAATATCAAGATGAGTAGCATTCATATGGCCATAATCAGAATCACCATCCTCATAATAAGCAAAGTGTGTTTCTATGTTCTTCTCATCATTTGTAAGATGCTTTGGTATACAATGAGTACAACTCAAATGGCCTTTACCACCATAATGATAATATATACTTTCATCTTTTTGTCAATATTTTCACATCTTCCTTTTCCCTTTTTCACATTATTGTGCCACTTCTGGTGAAAAAAATGTGGCTTTGAAATTTCCTTTATAACCATGTCCATAATCATTATCACTATCACGATCATGAAAATATAAATCAAATGTTGCTGCATTCACTTCTGGGAATGGAGCATAACCCAATTTGGACAGGTTTCATGATTTTCTATCAAAAGCTCATTGCTTTGTTCAACCATACAAAGGCATGAAATAAATTCATAATATTTATTGCTGCATTCACTTATGGGAATGGAGCAGATTAGGCGAATCTCATGATTGTTCATCAAAAGCTTTATTACTTTGTCCAGCCAGCCAGCCATGCATAGGTATGAAATAAATTCATAATATTTGTGAAATCTCTTTTCACAATATTTTTTGTCTCATGAGCAAATTAGTTGCTTAGATGCTTTAATTCTTTATTGAATGGTATCCCAATATCCATTGCATCTAAATGTATTTCAACATTTAAAGTCCGATATAAGGAATTCTTCCTTGTAATATCAAGGGTCAAAAATCCAAATTTTGCAACGTTCCGCGTGTTTAGAACTATCACATAAAATAATAATATTAATAATAATAATCATCAAAATAATAATATTAATAATAATCACCGTCATAATAAAAATAAATAATAAGACGGAGATGAAAATTGATAAAGTCAAACAATTCTTATCACAAGAGAAAGAATATAAGGTAAAATTATAAATTGAGAAATGATTAGTAAGAGCCTGAATTGAGACACGTAGAGCACTGTCGTTAGAGAGAAACAACTTCCACTAGTCTTCAATTGGTTGGAGCATCGTGCTGATAACATGTTATGAAATAAAAGTAATAAAGGTGATAAGAGAGAGAAAAAGGAGAGGAAGAATAGAGGATGAAGAATGAGAGAATAGGGAGTAATTCATCTGTATATTATTATTGGTATATTATTATTGATAGGAAGAGTCCTATTTATAGATATAACATGTAATCCATAAAGGAAACAAATCAACTTAGTTAATACAAATATTTACATAAAGAGTAATGAATCATATGAGTATCAATTGTATGAATCATACGAGTAAGTGTATCAAAATCAATGGACAATCATTAATTCATAACAAATTACTCATTATTAGTATTATTTTTTTCCTTTAATGATATAAAGAGAGACATGGAGTGTCATTTTCACTAGAAAATAATGCATATCAATTTTATTTTAATTTCTTTTTACCATAAAATGTTTTTAACCAAATATAAAAAGTAGAAACAGAAGTAAACAATGTTGAAGTATAATATAAAACGAAACCTTTTATTTTTCCTTTTTCTAAAACCATTTTAGTAGTTGGAGATGCAGTGTTTTTTAAATTGGAGATATATTATATCCCAAAATTAGCTTATCATGTGGGAGAAGATGACTCGGGTGCCAAAAATTTCCAATTATCTTATAGTATCCACAAGCTCAAGTATTTTTTTTTTTTCAAAAATAAAATGAAATAAAAATATATAACAGAACGGAAGCCAAAAGCAAAACATTCCACTTTTTAAATTTTGCTGAAAAAATATAGTATTAGAAATTCCAACTCTCGATTTTCGATTTAATTGGACAGCAAGGTCGGGAGAGCAGAATCGTTGGAATAATCTGGTTTTGTGCAGCACGATCAAAACGATGTCATCTCCGGACGTTGTCTCGCTATTGGAGAACTCGAAGGAGCTCGACCGGGTAAGGAAAGAACAGGAGGAGATTCTCTCAGAAATCAACAAGCTCCACAAGAAGCTTCAAACGAGTCAGTTATCTCTTATTCAATACTTTTTCTTACCTGATTTTTGTTTTTTCAGTATTGCATCTTTGTCCTTTTTTTTTACCCTTGAGGTTCTTAATGTTTATGTGCGTTTGTAAATCAGGGTTTTCTTTCTTCTGTTTTATTTATTTTTATCCATTTTAGTTTTGGATAAATTGAACTTAAAATAAAACTATAAAAAAAAAAACTGTTTTCAGTGTGTTGGCTGTTTCTTTTGTGGAGTTACAAATTTTATTGCCCTAAAAAATGCCCTTGTTTTATGTTGTTTTTTGGATTGAGATTTTTTGTTTAAATTGCTTTTAGATTTTGAATTTCACGAACATAGATACTAACGTGATTGTTTGTATTTCGTACATAAAAAAAATTGATTTGCTTCTGTTGATTTGTATTAAGATATATTGGACGGGAAAGTCTATGAGAGAAAATGGTGTGATAAACTTGCTTGCGTAGTGTAATATGGTTGTGGCAAATGTTATGAACATCAATAGAAGTGCTTGTGTGAAAAAATGGAAGTTAGACTCTTTAAAAGCACAGAAAAATACACAAGGAAATATTTGTTATGACAATCTGAATTTCAAGTGGGACACTGCTTTTAATGTGCTTTAAAGGCACTTCCATGTGTAAGTTAGTTTCGACTTTCGTCACAATGTACGTGTATAGTAGTGAGAATATTTGGTAGGAACGTTGGGTATCCATAACAGTATGAGGATTGCAGGGTTGAGTGGTGTTGAGCACCAACGTCTTGGTCTTCTCGAGGTTGTATACAGACCTCAGTTTGGGCTGGATCTCAGATGGCTGAGCAGAATCCAGGTTTCAGTTTCATGACCTGGATTTGCATCTGAGTTTGGATGGGATCTCTACGGCAACTTAATGGCCATGCCAACTCTGGTTTGAGTCAAGTAGAGAAAATATTACGAGAAACGTTTAAAATATACTTTGCCCTAAAATAACATTGATTGATCATCAATATAACCTCTAACAGACATCAAGTTGTGGCAATGGGACAAGGCTTGGTTATTGTTGTTGATTACTAATATCCACGTTCAAACTTGAAATGAAATATGTCATGCTCTTAAGCCTGTGAAAAGTGGAACATTTTAGCCAAGTTAGAGTTCAGCAATAAATTAAAAGTTTTATAATGTTTTATCTCATTGTGCCTGCCCATTTCTTGGCTTATTTTATGAAACGTTGCAACTATGGTTGTCAATCTCAACTTAACTCCTACGATTTTGTGATTTTTAATCGACAAGCTCTGATAAAGCTCCTTGGACGTGATTGATGGAAGAAGGAGTATCCATGGATGAGTAGGCGCGAAAGCAAGTGGTTAAGGAAGCTTGGATGGTGTAGAATTGAATGGTGGGTGAAGAAAACTCTAAGAGGCTCAGCCAACTTAGAGGACGAAGGCTAGAGGAGAATTCTAAGAGAAATCTCTAGCTAAGGGTGACTTTCCAAAGGCAAGGTTTGTAGGGTGATCTTAACAACATAACTTTGCATTCAATCAAGAGTAATTTACAAGGTGTGGAGACTCTCATTTATAATAGAGAGTAAGCTCTTAAGTGGAATTCAAATGAGACGTGAAATGGCATGCAAATGTAGCTAAACATGTGCAAAATGTGCATCTAGATCTAGATCTAAGATCCATGACATGTGGATCAAATGCCATGTGTCTCAGTCATGCCTCCCTTGTTTACCACATGTGCTTAATGTGCAAAACATGGCTTATTCTAGATGCTACTCTTGGCCTAGTCTTTGTAATTGGGCTTAAATTGACCCAATTGTAAAGCTAGGTGAAATGTGCTTTACAACTTATTTTAGAAAGCATGGCCTAAACAATTGGCCCAATTGAAATCTACTCTAATGATCTAAGACAAGCCCATCATATCTTGATATCCTCCTTGGCCCAAGAAAATAACATTTGAAGCCATCAGGCCCTTGAAGATCCATGTCCTCTTGTATCTTCCTTAGCATGCTTCTAGTGATTGGGTCTTTGATTGGGCCTATGTTGGACCCAAGTCATCAAGCTATATGTCAAATTCTTATTTTGGTTAGTCCAGGCATAAATGCAGAAGTAAAAAAGCGAGTCTATGTATTTCAAATCAACTTTAACTTTTGTCCTCATTGACCCCAATATGTATGATAGGGCTTTTCCTTGACTCAAAGATTTGATGAAATTAACTCCTTTTTAATATGTTTTCTATTTAATAAGTTTTTTTTTTCTTTCATGAATTTTCATATAATTTGGTTGTTTAGTTGTCTGATCTCTTTCAGTACTAATTTACTGTACACTTTGTTGTTGTTTTGCTAGTTTGTTTTATTGTAAAGTTGAATTATTGATGTGTTGAAGTATTTTGTGAAGCCTATATGCTATGAAATAAGTTTATGAATAATTTTTTTTTATTAAGTAAACTTGAAAGTTTACAAGTTAACTCTACAAGTCAAGTTTATAGAAGTTACATGCTTTAACTTTGTGCTGATGGCACAAGGGATTAACTTGCAAACCATTTCTTTATACATGAGTCATTTTCCATGAATCATAACATTTTTTTTTTTATATTCAAAGATCTTTACTTAGTATGCCAATAATCTCATAAAATGGCATAGCTAATGTGTAGTAACTAGGTATATTTTACTTTCTATTTATCTGAATTTCAAATGTTGAAACTTTACAAGAGTTGGTCATTTTAATAGAAAGGCTTTAATTCACCCATATATTTGAATACATTTAGGTACCCTTTTTCAACATAAATTCTTTGTATATTTGAAAGGCAATGATTTTTCATTTTATTTGGTTAATGAATAAAGTCATAACTTGTGAAAGCCAAAGAGGTATGAGTAAGATGAGTAGATTGCATAGTTTCTAGTCCTTTGTAAAAAGGGAAAGGGTTAGACAAAAACCTATCCTAAAGATAATTGTTAAAAGGGATCTTATGGTGAATAGTGTATATGATAATTTGGTTTTTAACTTGAGCTTAATAATGTTGTGTAATCCATATTGTCAAAATGTGGAATAAGGCTTTTGTTGCTATAGTTGTCGATATATTTTGGTCTTCAATACTCAATATTATTTAATATGCATATTTCTCATGTTTTCCGTGTTTGCTTTCTATTGTGAACTGCCTATACTTAATTGGATAATCTATCAAATATCCAAATTGAGATGGAAATGTCGATTTGATTAATTTTGAAAGAGTTATTGGAAAACTTATTGAATTAAGGAAACTCACAATTTAGAATGAATAATATATTTCTTATATATTATAATAATTTGGACATATAAATACATGACTCTAATGTTTATTTTAGAAAATATAGAGAGCTAATTCTAAGGAAACAATTCTCTATAATTATGAGATTGTTTTTGAAAACATATCCTAGTTGTAATAGCAAGATACGCCTGTAATAAAGATTAAAAATATAGCAAGGATAATATCAAAAACCTCCTAAAATACATAATGAGCAACATGGTTTTGACACACCCCCTCATGTTGGTGAGTAAGTGTTCTCCATTTGTAGCTTGGATATAATTCTTTCAAAGTTAATGCAGTCCAGCCTTTTGGTGAGTATGTTTGCAATTTGATTTTTAGTGAAAACATATTGGGTGTTAATCAAGCCATTGTCTAACTTATCCTTGATAAAGTGTCTATCCACTCTAATATGTTTATTTTTGTCATGCTGCATTTGGTTGTAAGCTATACTAATCGCAAATTTATTATCACAATATAACCTCATAGGTTCATCCCACTTTACCTTCAGATCTTCGAATATAATTTTAGTCTTAGAAGTTTATATATTCATTGGGCCATTACTTGAAATGCTGTTTTAGCATTTGAGTTGATATGGCTACTATATTTCGATTTTGGCTCCTCCAAGTCACTAGGTTTTCTACCAAGGAATATACAATATCCAGTACTTGATCTCCTATCCATTACATAGTTTATATGCTTCAAGACGTACACTTTTGTTATGTTTAAACAAAATCCCTCATGGAGTCCCTTTTAAATACTAAACAATTATAAGAGCAACTTGTAAATGAGCATCCTTTGGTTGGTGCATAAATTGGCTTACTAGACTAACCCCTGCGATATCCTCCCCTATACTTCCTAACTTCATGTTTTGATCAATTAGAGTACTTGTTGGTTTGCAAGTTGTCTTCCGTGTTTCTTTAAGCAAGTCAATGACATACTTTTGTTGAGATATGAAGATTTCTTTTTTCGGAAGGAGTCACTTCAATTCCCAAAAAAATGTTTCAGTCTTCATGATGTCTTAATCTCAAATTCCGTGGCAAGGCATTAACTCAATATTAGTTGCTCCCTTTTCTCATCCGTAGTTACTATAATATCATCAATATACACCAACAATATTGTTACCTCATTGAAATTGAATGTTTGATGAATAAAGTGTGATCCCCTTAATTAATGCCCAATATAGGCCCACCAATCTATATGTTTCTCTTTTTCTTTTTACAAAAAGAAAAACTATCCTATACATCTTGTGTATACAAGAGCAAGAGAGTGGTCAAGGAAGGTTTAATAGTTGATTCTCCAAAGGAGTAAGGTTTGCTGACATCCTTCCTCTTCCATATAAGGAGTAAGGTTTAATAGTTGATTCTCCAAAGGAGTAAGGTTTAATAGTTGATTCTCCAATATGATGTCCTCTCGATGGTCTTCCATAGTATCTACCTGCTTATACCCCACTATTTTTTTTAGTTTGTAAAGTGACAAGTTACCATATCTTGTTCTTATTTGACACTTCCTTTTCCACATCCATGGCTTGGTTCCATTTCCTATTAGATAATGCTTTAGATATAAAGGAAGGTGTGGTTATGGAGTTTTGGTTTGTGAGAAAGGTTGTGTATAAGGGAAAATTTTTCAAGCGACAGGAAGTTTGATATATGGTAAAGTGGTTGTTTGGTTTGTTGGGTGCATGTTCTTGTTCCCTTTTTGAGGGCAATGGGAAGATCTGGGTTTTGGTCTACTTGTGCTTCTAAATTTTAGTATATTAGAATTACAAATATTTATAGGATTAGAAATAGTTACCTCATGTAATGGTGGTAGGTTGGATTCTTGGATATGGATATGTTTTAGAATGACCTTTTCTCTCCTTGAAGAAACCAAAATTTTCCACCTCATTAGATGTAGGCTTCAAGTACATGTTGAGCTGTAGGTTGAGGTGCAACTTTTGTAGCTTTAAGAGGTTTAAATGTAGGTTTCAATGACAAATTTGACTTGAGATTAAAGTAAGGAAGATTTAGAGTGAATTTGACAGAGTGAGTTCTCTCCTCTTAGGTTTTCATATTTATAGTAGTTTGACATACATTAGATACAATGGGCGAGAGAAAAGAAGAAAACTCTAGAAGATGCTCCTAGGATCTAGGTCTAAAGCATGCTCCTAGGTACTAGGTCCAACACACAATACAATAAGTCATATTTAAGACTATTTATTCTAACACTACCCCTCAAGCTGGAGCATACAAATTGTATGTGCCAAGCTTGGAACAAATAAATTCAACTCGAGGACCTCTCAAAGATTTTGTTAATACATCTAGAAGTTGGTCATTTGGTTCGACAAAATTAGTGCAAATTTCTTTGGACAACAATTTTTCTTGAATAAAGGATAATCAATTTCAATGTGTTTGGTCCTCTCATGGAATACAATATTAGAAGCAATGTGGAGAGTAGCTTGATTATTAGAAACATCTTCATTGGCTGAATGTATCAAAAACCTAATTCTTGTAGGAATTGGTTAACCCATATAAGTTCACATGTCTGGAATGCCATTGGTCTATACACGGCTTTAGTAGATGATCGTGAAACAACATTCTACCTTTTACTTTTCCACGAGACTATATTTCCAAAAAGAAAAACACAATATCCAAAAACTTGGGTATTTCGTTTATCCTCATAAAGTAGTCCTTGTCTTGGAGCTTTTTTAAGATATCTTTGAATACAAATGACAACATTACAGTGATCGACATAGATTTTGCATGAATTAACTCATAAAAGCAACTACGAAGGACAAATTTGATCCAATAATAGTAAGATAGCAACAAATGCAAACATTTAATACATGGGAAATAAGCATGTTAAATAAATATTGATTATTGAAGAAAAGTATATATTAATAGTAATAGCAACAAAACCTTTATTCCACTTGGTAAAATCATTCATGTCTTCACCAACACATTTGTTTTGGTTCATGTGGTATAAAATCCTTCCCCATTCTACAATTTAATTTTGTCTCCCCGATTCTAATAACAAATTGAATTTTAGCACAATGTAGGAGGTCTAGTTCATTATGCACATTTCAAGGACAACGGCACTTGAGTGGGTGAACGTGTGAGAGATGATACAAATACTTCCATTTATCTTTTTCAAACAACCAACTTATGATTTTGGTTTGTTTCTTCATGAAGCTTTCTGACTTCAGTGATTTTAAGGAATGACAGACTAAACATTATTAGTTGAAATTTAATTTCCTTTGCTTTAGTTTCCATGCTTTGAATGTGAAACTTGAAATTTTAAGATTTGAGTCAGTCAGTCACTGGGAACAATTACTTAGAATGACTCTAATTTGACAAGGCAAAGACTCTTTGTACTTGCTCGACTGGAATGGCTCAACTTGTTTCCAGTTCTGAGAATCATAATTTGATGTTTATTCTTGTATTCTGCTATAATATCTTTTTATTTTGTTGTTGATATTTTATTGTAACTTCGATACAGCTCCTGAAGTAGTTGAGAAGCCTGGGGATACCTCATTGGCAAGGCTTAAAGTGCTGTACACTCAAGCAAAAGATCTTTCGGAAAGTGAAGCAAGGTATTTTTAATCTGTCCGTAGCTCAGAAACATTTTATTTTCATTTATGCTGAAAATCTTTAAGCTATGCATTTTGATATTAGAGTCACTTGATATACTGTCCAGATTTGGCATCCTATTGCATATGATTCTTGTATTGATTTTGGATGCAGTATTTCCAACTTAATGTTAAGCCAAATTGATGGAATACTGCCTACGGGTCCACAGGGTCAAACACGAAGAAGAATAGGTTTGCCTCAATTTGTGACAAATATGTTCTTTCATTTGAAACATTATCATATCTGTATTTAAGCTTATACATTTAGAATTCATATTCATCTTTCACTTGAAATATTATCACCTCTGTACTTGGGCTTGGACATTTAGAATTCGTTCACAAAATAAATACTGTCAACGTAGAACCTTTTTAGTATGTTGCTCTTTTTTTAGTATTTTCTTTTTATTTGTGTTATGTACCAGAGAGTCTAGGTATGATTAACTAAAATTATACAACCCAAGCAAGGGTCTAATGCATTAGATATATGCTTTTTCAAGGGAAGGAATGTAGGAAGTAAATAAAATAAGAAAAGGGGGAGAAAAGAATGTCTCACAATTTTGTGACAACTAGATGCCAAATTTTAATTCATTTGATGTTGTAAATTTTTGGTTGTTTTAAGATTTTTTCTTTCCCTCCTTTTTTTTTCTTTTCCAGGAAAAGGTAAAGTCTACTCTTTGGATACTCATCTCTGCTGCAATGTTGGTCAGTCCTGTATAGTCCTGCTACATGAAGAGAAAGGGGGAGGGAGGGCATGCTAACGTGTAACTAAGTAAAACTGAAAATTGTGTATCAATCAACTTATATATATTTTTAAATTCGTTCCTTTTCTGCCGATATGGTGGAAGTAGAATGGAAATAAGTGCCGAGTATATCTATGAAAATCATGATTTGGAGGTGCAGATTAGCGAAACTTATAGCTCATTAGCAAGAGTGCTTTAGCATGCTTTTGTTATCCCCAGCTAATACACGGTGATGCATTGCTCCCCAACAATATGGTAATGATTTTGTACTACATTCAGTTGATAAAGCAAGGCTATGCAAACATATGAATCAAAATACGAACAAATATGTGGAAGCGTTTATGGAGTATTGTGGTTGAAGCAAATAATTTCCTTAAACTTTATTATTATTATGATTTCCTTGAGATGCTAGTTTCTGTTTACCTAGTCTAGCTCCTGAGTGTATTCGTGTTACAGAAGGTAATGAGCCGAAAAGGAAGCGAGTAAAGACTGAGTCAGATATTTCAAGACTAACTGCTACTATGCGACATCATCTTGAAGCTTGTGCCAGTCTTAAAGGAGAACAGGTATGCATTTGCGCTGAAGTTTGATGAATACAAATCAAATGTTCCATTGAAATTTATTGACAATGTTCTTATCCATGTCAGTTATACTTTTGATAAGTTTGTGTGTTCAAAGCTTACAGCTGTTAGAAATTCAGTTATAGTCAGTTCATTAAGCTGTTCACAGTTTTAATTCTGTTATTATTTTTTTAGTGAAATCTATTATCAGAACCTCTCACAATGTTATGCATAACTTGTAATAACATTTTCATAGACACAACTCCTTGTTTATGATGAAGAATGTTTTCTGGAAACAATTTTCTAAAGCATTTAGAGTTCTATTCCTTTAAGTTAATTTCTTGTCAGGTAGCAGCTAGGGTCACCCCACGAAATGCTGACAAGGATGAATGGTTTGTCGTTAAAGTGATTCATTTTGACAAGGAATCAAAGGAGTAAGTATAGTATTAATTTTGCAATTTTCTTATTTCAGTTGTATATAAATTTGCGGTAGTTACTCACCTCCTCTATGGTTTTGCTTATTATACTAACATTATTGTTTTTTGTATCTTCACGTAAGGTTTGTGTAGACTGTATGTGTAATTTTTTATATACCAAGCATATAGGTGTAGTACAGAACGTACAGGCAGTAATTTTTCAAAAGATGGGATTTAGGGTGTAATACCATTTTACCACATTCATGCCCAAAAGACATTATAACTAAATGCAGGGTATTAAATTGTGTTGAGTTCTAATGGTGTATATTTAGCCTGTGCTAACTTAGTAGTGTTGGAGATTTCACAAGAGATAAGGTCTATTTAAAATGTATAAGTAGAAACAAATTTCACCTTACAAGTTAGTTTTTTGAGGATGAGTTAAGTTTAAACTGACTTTCTAATTACTAGAGATAAGGTCAATTTACAATACATAAGAAGAAACAAATCTAATTTTACAAGCTGGTTTTATGAGGATGAGTTAAGTTTAAACTCACTTTCTAATGTGATATCATAGTCTATTCAATAGAAGTATTCATAACAAGAAAACACACTCCAATTCGTACTACATTAGGAATAGAACACAGGCTGAAAGAATTACAATTCTGTTATCTAGTGAGGTTATTCTAGAGAATCCTACTCTCCACACTCCAATTACAAATTTTTTCCCTTCCCCACTCCTCCCACAAAAAAATATTATTCCTTCTCTTACATACAATAACAAACCTATCAATACCCTGTCCATGAAGAGTAGTCATCTTGTCCTCAAGGTGAAAATATGGAAATTCTGTGTAAATGGAAGTAGCCCATTCCCTACTACTTTTTATCTCTGGAAGCTGATACCATTTAAGAAGAACTTCTAACTAACCACACAAATTAATTTGTATGTCCAATAATTTCTTAGTTTACGGTTGATAAGGATTTGGAGATTGTACTTGATAGGTTCCTTGTTAGAGGAAACCTGATTTCTAAGTCCTGAACATAGAACAAGGTCTGTCTCTTCTCTCAGATGCAAAAATAACTCGTGTCTTTTATTGGAAAAAACAACCAAAGTACAAGTATAATCTTCCAGGGACAATGTTCCCTTCCTACACAGGACAAATCCTGTCAACTCACTACTAAGAATGCTCAAAACCTAATCTGAGACATTCCTTCCTTAACTATATATAGACTTCCACACCCGAAAGTCTCTCTTCCCCAACCTACTAACCAACCAACTAATTCTTAACCAACTTTCTCCTAACATGCACATTCATTATCCTATAAATACTACTGGCTTAAGCAAAGACAAATGAATCACCAAATGAATACGATTGTGGAAGATGTAGTTTAAAAGCAACTTGATCGATGCATTCTACAATATGATAAGGGCTATAAAATTGAGTATGTAGTTTTTCCTTAAGTTACTGGGTAGCGATTTGGAGCAATACGACTGAATTATCAGAAAAACCCAATCGCCTGCTTGGTAAACCACCTCAAGTTTGTGTTTATTAGCTTGAACACAATTATCATCATGTGCTTCGCATAAGTTAGCCTTTAATTCCTTTAAAATTGCATCTTGTTCCACATGTGACTAGTTCATACTTTCACGCGGGAAGGGATAGTTGTTCCTTTTGTTGGAAGTCTCACATCAATTTGAGATAAGGCGAGTTTATAGTAGTATGTGGGTCAAACCTCACCTTACAAATCGGTTTTGTGAGGTTGTGTTAGGCTTAAATTCCACTTCTTAACATAGTATCTGAGCCATGAGTTAGAGCCTATCCTAGTGAAATTTGTTGTGTTGTGAGGTCTATTGTTCCACTTATTAATGTTTAGTCCCACGCTGGAGATGTATATGCCTTAGTGTGAAGGGGGAGGGGTATTGGAAGTCCCACATCGACTAGAGATAAGGCGAGTTTACAGTATATATGTGGGTGTAAACCTTACCTGACAAGTCGGTTTTGTGAGATTTTGTTAGGCTTAAAGTCCACTTAACACCTTTCAAAATTAAAAGAGGGTCTCGGCCATAAAGAGCTTTAAAAGGAGTCATTGTAGAAGAGGCGTGCTAATTTGTATTAAACCAAAACTTTGCCCATGGTAACTAGTTGGGCCATTGTTTAGGATGAGAGCTTGTCATGCAACACAAATACATCTCAATGCAATGGTAAACTACTTTTGTTTGACCATCAAATTAAGGATGACAGGTTGTGCTATACTTTAGTTTAGTCCTGCTAAGTACTTCTTTACAAAACTGACCGAGAGAAACTTGGTCCCAATTCAAACCTATATACAAAGGAAAACCATGAAGTTTAAGAATTTCTCTTGCAAATAATTGTGCCAACTTAGCTACTATATACGGGTGTGACAAAGCAAACAAATGAATATATTTACTAGTACGATTTATCACAACAAAATTCATGTCATTGGCTTTAACCTTAGGTAAAGCAACGATAAAATCCATGGAAATATTGGACCAAACCTGCACTGGAACTGGAAATGGTTCTGGCAATCTTGCCAGAGTGAAAGTCTCACTTTATTTCATTAGCAAACTTCACACTACATTACAAAAGCCTTAATACCTTTCCTCATCCCTTCGCAATATAGAACATCTGAAATCCTTTAAAATGTTTGAAAATACCACTATGTCTTCCTCTGTCCAAGACTTATGCAATTCCATCATAATTGTAGGAATTCTCGGATGGTGCCATGGCAAAACAATTTTGCTGTTGTAATATAATCTTGGTTTGATTAGTATTTTGGTCCCTATAATGAAGGCAAATATTTAATTGCTTTTCATTGTTTTTTTCTTTGTCTCAATTGAGTCTCAATTTTGGTTCCAATTTTGTTTAAAATTGCACAATATTGGCCATTCTGTTAAATTGGTGTTAACGTTGTTTGGTGGGTGTCAGGTCAGTATCCTAAATTTTGTTGGATTTTTTAATAAACTTAAATGTATTAACCGTTGTGGGTAATTAATTAGCCGTTGTAGGTAATGAGCCGTTGTGGGTAGTTAATGCACTAGCAGTTGGAGTCTAGGTAGTTAATGAGTTAATTGTTTATAACTGTTTTGAGTACAACAGTAAGGAAATGTAAGTCTATAAATTGTATTGTGTATTGTATGAATGTATAACAACACAAGAGGTGAATCAAGTTTTTTCTCAAGAGTAGAGAGTTGTTGTTTACAAATTTTTAGTTTTCTTTTTATTTTTTATGGGTTTTATTTTTCATCCTTCATCTCCTTCCTCTCCCTCCCCCCACACTACCCCTCCATTTCCTTCCTCCACCTCCTCCCCTACACCACCATCTCCTTGCTCCTCCTCTTTCCTCTTCAACAACAAATTGATATTTTCAAGACAAATAATTTTTTGTAATAAACTTTTTTTCAACCAGAAATGATGGGTAAAATGGGAACTCTACAAAGAGAAAAAGTAGAGCCAAACAACAAACTGCATGGAAAGGACAATAGGTGCTGGAATGGGATGTAAAAAAGGACGACAAACCCAACTATGGTTGGGTGGTGTCTGTTCGTGTTGGAAGACTGCATGTGGGCAACATTCGCCTGAGATGCATGATGAAGAGGATGTGCGTGCAGGTGCATGAGGTACTTTCTGCCGTCATAACCGGAGGAGTTGGTAGTGGCTTTCCTATTCTAGTGGTGTGGGAATGAAGAAGATGGAGTTGAAGGGATGAAAAAAGAAACTAAAAAAAAAAAATAAAAAAAAAAAAAAAAAAAAAATAATTTAGGTTACTGACACGTGACACCAAACGTGTTAATGTCAATCTGACTGAAAGAATATGTTGCGATTGTAAACAAAATTGAGACTCAATTTAGTCCGAAAAACAAAATATTGAGAAATAATTGAATATTTACCTTCAATATACGGACTAAAATATTAATTAAACCTATAATCTTCCCTTTTTTAATTCATAGTTAGCATGAGCCTTAGGATCCACAACCAAATCTTGCTTTAATGCATGCAATTTGTCATCCTTTTGAACCTCCAATTCCCAATCCTCCCGACACAATAGATACGGTAGTGCATACCACTTTCCTGGACAAAGCATCAACTACTTCGTTCTCCTTCTTGGGACAATAAACCCAGCAAGTATCGAAGCGTACTTGAAATATTTGTGTAAAAAATCTCTTCTTAGTAAAAAAATTAAGGTTTCGTTGATCTGTTGTGAAATGATGATCCATAAGATAGTGTTTCCATTTGTGTACAGCTTGGACCGACCATTAACCCCCTTTCGTACATTGATTTATTTTACACTTTTTCAGATAAAGCTTGACTCCAAAAGCTAAAGGCCTGCCCTCTTGTAACTAAACAACCCTCAATCCTTTGCTAGAGGCATCTGTCTGCACCACAAAAGGTTTGGAGAAATCTGGCACTGCTAGAATAGGAAGCTGAGAAATAACCCCTTTAAATGTGTCAAAAGCCTCTTGAGCTTCTGTCGTCCAACTAAACCACCTTTTTTTAATAACTACGTTAAGAGTTTAGCAATCTTGCCATATCACTGCACAACGTGACCTAAGAATCCTATTAAAGTTGTTGTGTCTTTTGGAGTAAGCCACTTTCACACTGCCTCCACTTTCTTTTGGTCAGCAGATACTCCTTGACCGGATATGATATGACCCAAATAATCCAAATTAGGCTGACCAAAACTGCATTTCTTTTTATTGACTAACTTATTCTCTTTAATCATTGAGAGCACTTGTGTCAAATGTTGGACATATAGTTCTGTGGTGCCACTATAAACTAAAATATCATCCAAAAAAACTAACACATACTTTTCCTCAAGAAAGGCCGAAGAATATCATTCATTAATGACTGAAAAGTGGTTGGGGCATTAGTCAACCAAAATGACATTACTAAAAATTTGTAATGGCATAAAATTCGTTTCTCAGTGTTGTTTTCCTTCATTAAGATTTGATGATAACCTGATTTCAAGTTCAATTTAGAGAAAATGGTAGCTCCTGCCCGATCCATCCAATAATTCACCTATGACAGGCATGGGAGATTTTTTGGAACAATTGTCTTGTTGAGGACCCTACCCTATATTCCACCCATAATCGCCACCCACCATCTTTATCTTACCAGAATCATAGGGCTAGAAAAGGGTCTAATACTAGGTCTAATGATTCTTGCTTTAAACATGTCATAAACCAACTTTTCAATCTGATATTTTTGATGATGTGAGTATTTGTACGACCTTAGATTCGGGATCGAAGCTCCATCTTTTAAATGGATAGCATGATCCTATGTCTTGCTAGGATGTAATCCTATTAAATCTTGAAATAACGTGGTATTTATATCTAACATGCGAGCCACCTCTATAGGTTATTATGTTATTCCTTTCTAGGTCTACCAAACACCCTATATCTTCTTTCCGTATTTTCATTAGCAATTTTTTCAGTGATGTTAATGTGGTAGATAATTCGGCATCTCCTATAACCATTCGGAGTGACTCACCCCTTCCAATGGTCAATTTTAGTTTCCCAAAATTAGCCTTAACCTCTCCTAAACGGACCAGCCATTCTTATCCTAAAATCACATCAACTCTTTCCAAATCAAAAAGAATTCTTGTTGAATGTTCAACCCTTGTAACTCCAAAATTAATCCTGTGCATTTTTCTTGACAATGTATGTTGTGACCATCTCCTACCTCCACCACATAAGGACGGGTCTCTTCAGCCTATAACCCACATATATACACAACTTCTTGAGAGATGAAATTTTGAGATGTCCCAAAATCTAACAAGATTATAACTCCACATCTCCAATCTTGCCCCACCCTTCTAGGACTTGGTGGTAAGTCCTGCCATAGTAAACATGGATAGTTGCAAAGCTGTATCTTGTTCAACATCTTTCTTCGTGTCTCCTTTGCAATTCAATAATTCATCATAACTTGATAAGTCTTCCTTAGTTACTAACAACATGTGTAATTTCTTATTCCTACATACATGGTTAGGTCTAAATTTCTCATCACACCTGAACCACAATCCTTTCCTAATTTTGTCGTGCATTTTCTCATTTGATAATTTGCAAAATGTGGCTCCTCTGTTGCAGTTGATTGCCTGAGCTTTACTGGGAGAATTCATGACTTCCGCCGTTTCCCCTCTTCCTCTCCCAATAACGGCCACATGATTGCCTCCTTTCTGTGAAGTGGCTAACTTGACCTATACCCCATGTTCCCCTTGTTCTCTCGTGGACTTCCTCCTTTGGACATAATATGAACTTTACTCTCAACCATCTGAGCCTTCATCACCATCCAACCACACCACCACCATCCAACTCACAAATAATCTAGTCTCACGGATGAGATGCTCATGCCTTGGCATAAGGGTTGTATATTGGATATCCCACTTTGATAAGGCCAATTTACAATTTTAAATAGTGACAAATTTCACCTTACAAATTGGTAATTTATAAATAGTGACAAATTTCACCTTACAGATTGTTTTTGTAAGAATGAGTTTGACTTAACCTCATTTCCTAGTACTTAATGACAAGCTTTTCTTTAGGACTTAATAAACCTGTTGCGACTTTTGAATACGGTTATTTTTTTCACAAAAGGAAAAAAATTGTTAATAGTAGTGCTTCTTGTGTATGATTGGTAATCAGTAACTGAAGGAATAGTCTTCATTTTGACATAATTCTTTAGTTCCCCTTTTCATTATTTTATTTGATGTTTGTGATTTGTTTTACAGATTCGAAGTACTAGATGAGGAACCTGGTGATGACGAAGAAAGCAGTGGCCAAAGGTAACGTACCATATTATGACATTTGACATGTTTAGTAATTACCTAAAGTTATGTCACGTGCTTCCTTTTCTGGAAGTGCCACCTTAAACTTACTTGGGAGTTTCGTTCTTTCCACGTGTATGAAATTGTTACTCCCTTTGATTGGCATGTTTAGTTCATTTGTTTCTTTTTCTGCATTCAGACAGTACAAGCTTCCCATGGGAAATATCATTGCTTTCCCCAAGAGTAATGATCCTTCTAGTGCTCCAGATTTCCCTCCTGGAAAACATGTTTTGGCGGTCTATCCAGGAACTACTGCACTTTATAAAGCAACAGTTGTTCAAGGCCCTCGCAGAGTAATAATTCTCTCATTTTCTTCAGTATAGGGAGATTATTTCCTGATTCCCTTTCATTATTTTATAGCCTGTTAATCCCTGCGAGTTAGTTTAACTTTTATGACTGAGATTTCATACTGACAAATATTATTTCACATGTTCTGGGTTATTCTTCAACATTTCGTAACTATGCAGAGGAAAACCGAGGAGTAAGTATATACTTTATTAAGGCTTCACGGAATGATTGCTTTGTTGTAAATATTATTTATTTTAACCATAGAAAAAGTTACATCACGATTTGTTTTTACTTTCTACCCCTTTGTTTTGTTTAATGAACATATAGGAATGGGAAATTCATATTTTTTATTTTATTTTCTTTAAATTTAAATAAAAGTTTTTTCTAACATAAAATAATTTTATGTTAAGAATAAATTTTTAGTAATATAGGAAATTTTAAATTTTAGTCGGTATAAAAGGGTATTAAAGAAATTTCTAAACTATTTTCCTTATTTTAATTATGCAAATAACATACCTTTTCTATCCTTTATATTTTGTGTTGCTTTTCTCCCTAATATAGTAATAGTTTATGCCCTGTTTGATTACTTTCTGGCGGTGATTGGAACAGCTATGTGTTGGAATTTGATGATGACGAAGAAGATGGGTCTTTACCTCAAAGGACTGTGCCCTTCCATAAAGTGGTTCTTCTTCCAGAAGGACATCGCCAATGAGCTTTAAACTATTTATAGGTGTGTATAAAGTAGAAACTACACTATTGCATATGTGCCGGTCGTCTAGTAATTTGTGTTATGTTTTTTTTTTCAAGATTGACATCCCAACTTAGTTTCAAGCATGTAAGAATGACACAGTAGTTCACACTGCGTGTAAATGATAAATATCCAGTTTGTGACAACTTTGTTACACTTCCCCATCTTTATCAGTCATTAGAAACTATAATTAATAGGAGAAACTACAAATAAGCTATTTTAAAGAAAAAAAAAGCTACAAATAAGCTAATCAAGAAAAAAAAAAGTTTTCGAAACCGAAATCTGGCAATTTTTCTATATTCTTTACTCCTTTAGATAAAAGGAACCAAAAAAAAGAAGGATTTGAAATAACAAATAATGAAAATTAAAAAAAAATAATAAGAAGTGTTTAATACTAATATGTTTTGTTAGAAATGAATATTTGTTAAAAATGCTATAAAATTTTAATAAAATAGAGAAAAAAAGAGAAAAGAAGTATGTTGCGTTATCAATTACAATATAAATATTGATTAAATAATTGAAAAATTAATTTTGCTGTAAACTAAGCTATGTAGTTTGAAAATTTATGATGTTTGTGGACAATTTGACATTTAAAGAAGGGTTAAATATGTTTTGTCCTTAAACTTTGAAAAATGAATTAATATAGTCATTTAAATTTAATTGTGTTAAATTTTTTGAACATCTCAAGTAGCATTTAAGTTGTTTAAATTTTTTACATTATTTTATACATTCTAGTTCAAATGTCAGTTTAGAAAGTTGTTTAACATGTAAAAAAAAATTAATATTATTAAGTTAAGAAGATTATATCCATTCATTTTTTAAGTTTGGGGACCATAATATATTAAAGTTTCGGATAAAGACTAATTTTAATTTTGCATCCAAATTTAGGAACAAAACATATTTAACCCTTTAAATAGTTTTATTGATTAAACCATAGTATTGAAATAAAATAATTTTAAAAAGTATGAAATAATGTTTGATGATTAAATAGTTTTTATATAATGAATTAAATTGGTTTGGAGTGTTAGATTACAGATTTTTATTAAATAATAATTGATGGGATACTTCTCTCAAGTTATATGACTCAAGGCAAGTTGAAACTCTAAAGACGAGTGGTGCAATTTTTTAAGTGGAAAAGATGGAGGAATGTGTCTCAATTTTTTAAGTGGTGAGATGGTGGCTTCTCCTCAAAGTTATATGACTCAAGCAAGAGAGAAACTATGGTTGTGTTTGAGTGTTCTCAAAAAAGATTGGGTCAACTCTTAAAGAAGGGTGGCTAGAGGAAACCTATAAGGGGTGCTCTAGCCTTGGTGACCTAAGTTGACTAGTATGACACAAAATTGATAGCATAACTTTACTCAAATTAAAGGTAGATTTTATATGGGGAGACACCTCTATTTATAAGCTTAGATAATCTTAAAGGTGTCTCACAAAATGGAGAAGCAAAACCCTAATTCTACAAACTTGGAGACTAAAGAAAAAATCCTCTTCATTAAGAGGAGGACACATGGTCACTAATGCTCTCCACTAGGAGCATGACACATGATCACTAATACTCTCCATTAGGAGCATGCCTTATAGAAGATAGCAACTTCGTGACCACTTTAGCCAAGGGCCCACATACTTTTAGAAGGTTTGTGCTCCAATCTAGGATATTTATCCTAGACCCATGTGTCTCCTCAAGGCTCATATATTTTATGCCTAAATTTGTACACTACAAGCCCAAGGCCCAAAGAAACCTAGATTACTTGGCCTATTATACAAGGCTCAAAATAAACCTACTTTAGTAAGCCCATAATACAAGGCACAAAAGAAACAAAAACTCACTAATGGCTTATGATGATAAGAGCTTGGGCCTAGCTTCCACAAATGACTCAATTTCTAGAAATGACTTCACTTCTACAAATGACTCTAACTCTTCTTGTGTATGCTTGGCCATGACTAGGGGGTATACCATCATCCTCTCCTTCTTGAAAATGATTTGTCCTTAAATCTTCATGTTTCTTCATGACATCATGACAATACCCTTTTCTTATTATTGGTCAGCTTGTGTATCATTTCTTCGGGATCAAAGATCCATTTGTAGTAATCACAAAAATAATTCATTCAATTTTTGTTTCATAAGAAAAATATATGTCAATGAAAGACTAAAAGGATGTTTTATGTTAATTTTGAAAGACTTTCCTTGAGAGTTTTCAAGGCCTGCTTCCTAATAGTGGTTTTTCCACTTTGAGTTAATTGTAACCTATGAGGCAACATTAACTTAAAGTGTGATTTTGAAATTTTGAGGAGTTTTAAATAATGGGAAGTGGAAAGGAAGTTGAAAACTTTTCAAGAGTAAAGGTTGGAATCATGAAAGATGGTTTAATGATAAATTGAGTGAAGTTCAAAGATTGGAAAACTCCCTTTATCATCTTGGTTTCAACTATTATTGAAGGAGTGGTAGGTGTTTTCAGTAGCACTTTCTTCTTTTTTCTTCTCTCATTCTCTTCTTTTTGTCTCATTTATTTTTCATCACTCTCTCTTATGTTTTTCTCTTAATCTCTTCGTTCTTCCTCCCATTTCTTTGTTCTTTCTTGTTCCTCTTTCTCTCTTTGTTCTTCCTTCCTTCTTTTGTCTTCCTCTCTTCTTCTCTTAATCTTCTCTTGTATTATCTCATCTTTTTGTTTTAAATTTTTAAGTTCCTCCTCTAGAATGGCAAGTTGGGTCTATCTTTTAATTTTCTCCTTTTTTTTATATGACCTCTTGCTTCAAATTTTTAGTGACTTGAGTTCTTAAGCAATTTTGTTTAAACTTTGTGGAGCTTCTTCACTAGTGTCACTACTAATTTTTGGTAAGAAGGATTCGTAGACATGTTTATGCATCCTATTTTGGATTTTATATTAAGAACTTTTTCTTTCAAAAGAAACTCCTTAAGAGACTTAAGGAGGCAAGAATGCCCAAGTTCACTTCGAGGAAAGAGAGGTGAATCACTAAGCATTACTTAAAAACAAAGGCTTTCCTCAAAGTTTACCTCAAGCCTTCTTGCACCAAACTTCTCAAAGGAAAATTAAGTTGAAGTTAACTTTAAACTCATTTGAGGTGTGAAAATAAATTGATCAAAGTTACAAAAACCTCCAAAATAAAGTCAAAACCAGCAGATTTCGGAAAAAAAATTGTCCTACATCCCTTATATTACTTGTACACTCCCCTTTTTAAGCAATGTCCACTTAAAAGCATCGTGAACCAGAAGCTGACACATGGCATAATCCTATCACACATCCGAACCGATGAGATGTTGCTTTGCGACCATCTTCATCTTCTCCCAAATTAGAACCAACGTTGCAGCACCTCCATCTTCATCGCAACTCGATGGAACTGTGAGTGTTAGGCACGCCAACATCTCAAACCAGTAGATCTGACCTACACCATGTGCAAGCAACTCTAGCAAAGGAAAACGACCATTAGGGAGTGAATACTTTTAAGCCTTATCTTGCATAGCAAGTGGCGGCACACATTCACTCATCTTAAAGGTTGCCATGGCTTCTAGCCTAGCCTTGTAGTGGTGTGCTTCTCACATTTTTACCATTTCTTTCATTTCCATTTTATGTTTTCTTCTTCCTTTAATTGTTCTTGGTTTTCTATGATTTATGTGGTTTCCATTTCCTTTTCATTTTGAATCAATCCATCATCTTCTTCTCTTGAGCTTTGTGAAAGGAACCTTCACATCTAGATAGCTTGCTATCTTAATGTCCAGTGGGGATTTCACTTAACTTTCTTAATCAACTCACACCATATTCAATAATCTTAAAAAGGAATAAGATAATACTTCATCATTTGGTATCTAGAGCCTAGGTTATCTTGAATATGGTGTTTTTCATGTGCTAACCTTGTGTTGTTGTAGCTATTTTTGTATGATTCGAATCCGCTTCCATTACACACATAAAAACAGTGCTGGCAGAAAACTTGATGATTTTAAAACAATAAACTGCACCAACTCAGCGGTCCAAAAATTACGTTTATGGTGTCAAAAGAAAGCTCTTTGAGTCTAGTTTCCAGAAAAAAAAGAACCAACGCATTTGGAGTTCTGTGGAGAAAGTTATGATCAAATTAGTGAGCAAAGGTTAGATCTGCCAAGAATACGTGAATCAACGTTTCCAGGTTTTGTTGTGGCAGTTTGGCTACGGTTTTTGCACCTCTTTAAGCTCTTAAATGTGGTTGGATAACATGTCTTTGGATGCTTAGTCTTTGAGCCTCAAATCCATGAGTTTAAATGCATGATAGCTACATGTTT
>Ga0214542_1005405_pt1 | contig 24267 bp, 8 predicted proteins | sample CNSS1metaG_FD_160096 | JGI IMG/M metagenome (GOLD analysis project Ga0214542, IMG submission 160096) | Root nodule microbial communities from cowpea collected in UCLA plant growth center, Los Angeles, California, USA - CNSS1 | ecosystem: Host-associated > Plants > Roots > Nodule | place: USA...
ATTTTTATCACACAAGCTCAAACAACCTAATTATCAAAATTATCAATTAAATCACTCTTTAGGCACACAAATTCAATTAAATACCCAGAATTAAACATTAAATGAGGGCAAAAATACGTACTCATCACTAATACATAATAAACAACAAAATCTTACAGAATAATAGAATTAAGAACCTGGGATCGTGAAAATTGAATGACAATGGAATATGATGCACACCCACGATACTGAGGTCTTCAAGAGCTATAAGAGGCAATAAAATAAATAAGAGACCGTAAAAATAGCAAAAGAACAACGCAAAAATCAACCAAAAATCTCATCAAAATGCAAAAAAATTACCTAAATCATAAAAAATATTCAAAACAAAAGAAAAAATAACGCGTTTTGAATTTACCCCCGACATAATTGGCGGTGCAACGGTGGCTGGAAAATGGCGAACGAGGCGCAAGATACTCGCCGGAGCAGTCACACGGAGCAGCAGTGCAACGTTTGTCGCCAAGTGGTGGCTGTGGGGGACCGTGGCGAAGTGAGGCGACAGAGGGCGCGACGAAGGGCTCGACGTACGCGCGAAAGAGGGCGCAACCAGAGGCAACGTGACGGTGGCGCGCAGGAGGCTACAACAGAGGAGCAACGGTGGCGCGACGGAGGCCACAACGAGGGCTGGACGGTGGCGCGACGGTGGCTGCTTCCTTTTCGACGGTGGCGCGACGGTGGCTGCCTTCTTTTCGCTTGCTGTTCGGTGGCGGAGCAAGACCGGCGACCCTAACTTCGTGGACGGAGGCGCAATCGGCGATGGAGAGGGTGAATCCTGACGGAGGGCACGGTGGCGGAGAGCTTCGTGAGAGAGAAGATGATGAACAGTGATGGGTTCGCGCGATTTGGGAACCTAAATAAAGGATATGGCCTCGGTTCTGTAAACACCTAAGGCAGAAAGAAGGATAGGCCTCGGTTCTTCGCCACCCGAGGCCAAATCATCTGTTATAGGCCTCGGTCCTTTGTCACCCGAGGCTAAAGCGTGCACTGTCAGTGGCAGTTTTGTAAATCTGGGGGCCACATATGGGTTATAGGCTTCGGTTGGTTGTGAACCGAAGCATAAAACCGGTTATATGCTTCGGTTGAATTGGGACCCGAGGCAAAATGCTGAGAAAAATTTCAAAAATGCCACCGCCTCCTTATAGGCTTTGGTCCCGCAGTAACTGAGGCGTATAAGGCGAGTTAAAAACCCCGTTATGCACTAGTGCATGCAGAACATCACAACAATCCAAGCACAAACCAACCCCAAAATAGAATTACGAAAACCCTAATCCACGAACAAAAACAACCCAGAAAACCCTAAACCCACTTACCTCGTTGATGAAAATTAATTGGAAAATTGAAATGAAGAGCGCGGCTGCAATCCAATGATGAAATGACAAGAAAGACGAAGATGAAGAAATCGCCTCCAATAATGAAGAGCGTGACTGCAATCCAACTCAAGTCCTAATTGCAAAATTTCTCCCAAACAAATTGAAAAGTTAACGTTAATTAGCCATATGTACAATACACATAACACACCCCAATGCAACGTAATACAAACAGTGCCACATGTACAATGCTCCGTTAATGATTTAAACGGCGTCACAGAAAAGAACAAAATAAAACACGAATTGCGAAAATGAGGACCATTTGAAACATTCGGTAGAAATGGAGACCGTTTTAAACATTCTGTCAGAATGAGGATCATCCGCAACAAATACTACGAAAATGAGGACGAAAAAGGTATTTAAGCCTTATTTGTATATGGATTGAAAACTGATTTTCCATATTTAATATATTTGTTTTTTTCGATAAACGAGTAATTTCAATTTAATAGTGTGATTCTGAAATTTTACTTTTACTAATTGAAATTTTGTCAACTTATAATTCTTAAAATATAAGCACATTTTAATCTATTTAAGATGAGTTATAGACCCAAGTAATTCATTAACGAAATTATACACTCCTAACTAAAACAACATAACGCCTTTTTAACAAAAACATTATTACACCGGTTGGGCAATTGCTACTAACTAGACATGTTAAAGTGAGTCAACCCGGCTCACATGGGTTGGTTCACCACGAGCTGGGTTGTAAATGAGTGAACCTAACCTGTCTCACTTTATGGTGAGCCAAAAATTTTGCAACCCGGCTAATCCATCACGGGTTGGTGGGTTAAATGGGTTGGCTCACCAACCCACATAAAAAATTTATTTATGTATTTATTTTTAAGTATTCAAATATTTAAATAATTTTTTAAACAATCCATGAGATGACAATCACAATAAAATCAAGAACCAATGTTTTCATCATGCTCACCACCAATATATAATGAATTGTTTCCAAGAAAGTGTCCATATAGTCTAAGAAAACATGGTTAATATTACACATTTTTTGTCATGTTATTCAATAAAACATTCAAACTATTCAAATATTATTGAGCAACATTCTAACATTTAAAAATATGAAATTGTGAACCTATATAATTAGAAATAGTAAATAATTATTAAAAAAAATTAAAAAAAACATTGTAAAAAAAATTTAAAAAACATCATAAGAAAATGTTGGTGGGTTAAGTGGGTCAACCCACCCTCAACCTGACTCGAACCCGTTTAACCCGTGGGTTAAGTGAGCCTGGTTGAGTTCAACCCACTTTTAAAAAAGTTGAATTTTTCTCGACCCAACCCGGCTTGAACTCGTAGTGAGCCGAGTTGGCTCATGGTTGAGACCCATTTTGACATCTCTGCTACTAACCATCAAGCTGAAAAGCATATATGATTTAATTTTTGTTTAATAACTGAAGTTATAATCTAAGCACAATCAATCCTATTAAATTTTGTATTTAATGAAACTCAAACAAAATTATTACCTTCTATAAAATGTATTTGTGATATAGAATAAAAGATGAATGATTATCATCATCCTATCTTCTTCTTTCTTTCTTTCTTTATTATTATTATTATTATTATTATTATTATTATTATTATTATTATTATTATTATTAGGCGACAAACATTGAAAAATATTTTCTCAATTATTGCTGTCCAAACACAAACTAGAGAAATTTGATTGGGCAACGCAAGGACAAGTTTGTGTGTTATACATTCAAATAAATAATCATAATCTCCACGTTATCTTCCTACAATGTGTGGGTCTCTTGGGAGCAACTAACCAAGCATAGCTCTCATACTCTTGAGCAACCAACTTCTTTCTTCTCTCTTTCATGTGTCTGTGTCAGAACAATTCTCATTCATAAATCTCAATCAGATTCTTCTAACAATTTCACTCCCTCACACAATCGACCCTCAAATCAAAACCATCCCCCCCAAAAAAAAATCGCATTTTTCCATTTCTTTCTCTTAACTTTTCTCTCCACCACCATGGCTACTACAATAACAGAGCACGAGTCCTCATCAAGTACTTCGCAGGTCCTCAACTACACCCCCACTACCACCACCTCCGACGAGGAGGAGGAGGAGGAGGAGGAGAAGGAGCATGGAGAAGACAACGAGAACGACTCCGCCGGCATGGGATGGTGGTCATCGGCAGCGTGCGACGGCGCGGGACGGAGGGCGTTGGGGAAGGTGTTGGACCCGAGGGAGAAGTGGATCCAGGAATGGAACAGAGTGTTCCTGCTAGTGTGCGGCGCGGGGTTGTTCGTGGACCCTCTGTTCTTCTACGCGCTCTCCGTTAGTGACTCGTGCATGTGCGTGTTCGTTGACGGGTGGCTCGCCGTTACCGTGACGGTGCTGCGGTGCATGACGGACGCGCTTCACCTGTGGAATATGGTGATCAGAATGAAGATGGCCAAACGCGCGTTCGGGTTGGGCGCCGCCGCCGGACTCAGAGAAACACGGCCGCGCACCGTTGCGCTAGGGTATCTTAAGTCACGGACGGGATTCGTTTTTGATTTGTTCGTGATTCTTCCTCTGCCACAGGTAAAATCACTTTATTCTCCTTTTTCTTACGACTCTTTATTACTAATGATAACCTTTTTTTTATCGGCACAAAAACATTAATATTAAAACAGTACATAGGGTAATTTTTATGGAAACAAAAAAAAGATGCGACACGTTATAATTCTTACTTGACGATAATCTAATTAGTTGTTTGCCTAGATTTTTATTTAGAAATTAAGTCATTACTATTAGAAAACGTTTTTGTTTGAAAAAGTACTTATTTTTCCAACACTACGTGCTTGTAGACAATATAGAAGAACTAAAAATGTATTTTTTTTTATATAAGTTGCTAAATTTACGGTGATAAAAATAATAAAGAAAAAAATGTAATCAGAATTTACTACCACTTTTAATTTTTAAATTAATATTACAAAATTATTGACCTTTTTATGTTAGCGTAAAGGAATTTGAATTGTTGTCATTAGTGAATTATATGGTATGATTATGTTAGCGAAAGGGGAATTATATGTTTCTTTTTTATAAATTACAAATAAATGTCAATATAAAATTTATATTAAATGAAAGTAATGTTTATATATGATCAATCTTATCTTTTACATTACAAGGATTCTATCCAAAGATGTAGATAGAGGTGTTAAGTAAATGTCAAAGATTATAATGATGTTGTCACGTAGTTAATTATGAGCTTTGGCATGTTTTGAGCAGTGTTTGGCTAAAAGCGCTTTTGTTTTTGCATAGAAGAATGATTTGAGAGGAGAAAGTTCGTAGTTTGGTATTTTTATATTAGTTGGCACGGAAGGAGAGTGTGACAGGTGTATGCGATCATGGGAGTATGTATAGATTTGCATGGAAACTTTGAAGCTAGCCAACAATATTCTGCATGTGATGTTTTTTCAGATGATTTGACATATGTGGTTTATAAGTATGTCGTGAAGATGGTTTAATGTGTTTTATACGCAATTAATAATTTTCATAAGTTCCAAACTGCTTCTTAGTACCTAATTTCGTAAGGAAGGCTGGAAAACTTGTTGGAACTATAATATTACATTTTCAAATAATGCAGTATAAGAATGAAAACAAAATAGCATCCGATGAACCTATCTAACAAGGAACACTACATGAGACTAAGCACGTGCTGCTGCAGAAACCACCCCAGAAAAATGTCGATAGCGTTATATGTGTGACTGTGTTTTCATTTTCCTTTTTTGTTGTTTTGCATCGTACAGAAGGAGGATCTGAAGAGTGATTTTGTCATTATTCTTAGAAGCTAAAACACGGAACTTGAATGATGTGATCATCTGCATAACATGCATATTGATTACTGGTGGAAACTATATTTATTATATATCAGAAAAAATATCAACCAAACATGTCACAGTTTGTTCCATCAAACCAGTACGGGATCCATAAGTTTAGATTCAGCCAATCTCAATCTTTGTCTGATTACATTTTTTTATGGTATACGCATGGGTGGTCCCCTAAAATAACTAGACATGATTATTGCATTTTCTAGTGGTAAAAATTTATTCATGGTCTTCAATATTTACAACTCCTATTAACGAATATATGTGCCATCTGGCTTCTGTTCATTATTGAGTGTTTGATCTCAAATTTTTCAAAATTATCTTTGCATGCAGGAGGGGAGAAAACTTAATATATATATATATATATATATATATATATATATATATATATATATATATATATATAACTTTGAATTTTGATTTTGATTAAAATTGTGGTATCTACATATTTAGAATTTTGTGAAGTGAATTAATTTGTTATCAATAATGATTGATATTACCTGCATCTAAAAAAATGTGTGTAAACTAGAAAGGTAGAGTAGTTAGAGTTACATTGATGTGATGAGATTTGTTAATTTGGTTTTCAGATAGTGCTTTGGGTGGCAATTCCGTCGTTATTGGAGAAAGGTTCAGTGACGTTGGTGATGACAGTGTTCTTAATCATATTTCTGTTCCAATACCTTCCCAAAATTTATCATTCTGTTTGTCATCTACGACGCACGCAAAACCTCTCTGGCTACATTTTTGGAACAGTTTGGTGGGGAATCGCCCTTAACATGATAGCTTATTTCGTTGCTTCCCATGTAAGTCACTCCTTTCTTCTCACCATGCATGCATATTCTATCTACTTCTAAGCCAATTATTTTCTTTTAAATAAACCATATTATTCTTTTAGATTCATTTTCAAAAGAAAAAATTATTATAAAAAGACATCGTATACAAATATTACTTATTTGTAAAGAGTTTATATATATAGAATAAATTCACCTTAGAGGGTTACAATTATTCTTAGTTGTTTTGCAAATGGTGTTAGTTTTTAAAAAGATCAAGTATATGAGTAGAAAGGTTTACATACATAAAATGAATATGTGGTTAACAATCATTGTATGTCGTGATACACGCGTTTATGAAAAGTGATAAGATTTTTTACATGGTGAAACTAGTAGCACCTTTTACTAGTTATTATCAAAGGGTGAAGACTCTCTCTTATTTATTTATTCTTTTATCAGCAAAGAATAACTTTAATTAAAAAGAGCAATTGATGGGTACTCTAACCCTTATATAAAAAGCATTGTTATACACATTGATGTTCTAGTTTAGCATTCTAACTCCACCAAAACAATAGATTCCACCTAAATCAAAACCACATGAAGCACCATTGTGATTCACCAACAAAGAGTAAAAGCGGCATGTATGCCTCCCTAAGTATATGTTTGGCATATTCCTACATAACCAACACAAGTCCAAAATCCTTTTGTTTCATACCATTAGCAGCATCCCATTTTAAAGGCTCCAGCGTTCTGAGTAGCTCCTTGATTTAGCTGTAATAGTCCCTCATTCACACTGCTCTACACTCCTCTGATGCAATAAACATATCAGCAACATATTCATCTCATCTCCATGTGTATTCCGAACAACAATTTGGTATATTCGATATATTCCATTATAAATGTTCTACTGCCCATAGTCCATGCAAATGTGAAGAACAATACTTCCTTGTTGTTTAACTCTCTGCAAAATGAAAAAGAACACTCCTCTGCATGCTTCATTTATGCAAAAAACAAAGAATTGCTCTCTCCAACTCTCCTCATCACAATACATAGCAACAACCACTACTAGAAATTTTCATATTACATGGGATTTTTCTTGAAAATTTGTTAAAAAAATTTGCAAGAAAAAACTTTTTTCTAACATTTTTTCTAAGAATTTTAATTGGCAAGTAATTCCTTCGTGGGTAATCATTTCCTATAAAATTATAAAATTTGCAAGTATTTCCTACAAAATTTGTTGCGAAAAGTGTTTATATAAAATATTTTGCAAGAAAATTGGTAGCAATTTCTTGCAATTTTTTTTTCAAAATAAAAATTTGTAGGTATTTCCTACGAAAAAATTTTTAAAACAAAATTGGCAGGAAATATGAGTTTTTTTAGTAGTGAACATCCTTTATTGTCTGTCCTAATGTATGACTATACTAGAGAGAATTTCAATGTCACAAAACATTTTACACCTTCTAGTGAACTATATATGTGTTGCAAAGCATTTGTTTAGCCATCACAAGATATCACCCTCACCTTACCACCATTTAAACCTTGTTGAGCTAATTGCCTTATTAGTCCTTTATCTAACCATATATCTTCCCACTTCCTTTTCCTTATGGTTATATCCTGCACTATTTTGAACTTTTGTATGTATACCCATATTTCTTATTTCTTATGATTAAAGCCAATTTATTTTCATAAATATTTTAAGCATGTGGCTGGGCTCAAGCACTAATCTAATATGTAAATGACAATTTTGAATACTTGTTAATTATACACCCACATGTTTTTAGTTGTGCCATTGTAAATACCTCTTTAGCATCTACTGTTTCATCTCTAAATATAATATTGTTTCTATGATTCCAAATTACCCAAACTATTGTCATCCACATGCATTTCTAAACACCATTTTGTTTATTGTTCAACTCTAAAAGGTAAAATCGTTGGAAATGCTGCTTTGGCTTAAAATGTTGAACATTATTAATATACATATCCATTTGTTACATTGATTCCACACAGCCCTTGACACATTACAAATAAAAAATAAGTGGCTGTGGCTAATGCATTCTTCCTCGTCCTCACACAACGAGCAACATCTATTATCTATTCTTATCCCTTTATTGATTTTGTTGTCTTTCGTTGGAACCCTATTAAGAATCACTCTCCAAGCCAAGTGTTGGGCAGATGGAAGAGCTTTAATTGACCAAAAACAACAGAACATGTCTGAATCATCACCACCAATGTTATCTTGCAATATTTTATAAGCATAATTGACCGAATAACATTTTGAATTTTCCCCTTTCCACTCCTAGATATCTTCTCTCTCTCTCTTTCTCTCTCTCTCTCTCTCTCTCTCTCTCTCTCTCTCTTTCTCTCCCTATTTAAAGATTTATCTAATAATTGTTCCATCATTAGAGCTAATTGGGGTATTTCCCAAAGTAATTCCCTCCTCCATGCCAAATTCCACTTCCAACTTTCATTGTTCCAACAACCTATCTCTCTTATTGTTGCTTCTTTATTTATGGAATTTGCATATAATCTTGGGAATTTTTCTTTTAGTGGAACTTCTCCAATCCATTTGTCATTCCAGAAATTAATCAAATCCCCTTTTCCAAGTTTCCACTCAATATTTTCCTCAAACCAGTTCCCATGTTGGCCTTCACTTGTCACCTTCTTAATATCCCTCCACCACTCTGATTCCAGCCTATTACGGACCTTATTGTTTAAATTCGTCCCAGTTTCATATTTAGATTTTAGGGTTTCTTTCCACAAGCCATCCCTTTCTATTCCTAGCCTCCATCTCCATTTCCCAAGTAAGGCAATATTGAACAGTTTGAGGTCAATTTAATCTCTTGTTTAAATGAAGTTTAAGAAAATAGTTATTTAACTTAATGAAGTCAATTTGTCTTATATACTCACTTTTGTATTGTACCTAATTTTAAAAAAAGGTTTAATTACTCGGATGGTACCCACTTTGGTAGAGGTTTGTCAATCTGGTACCCACTTTTAAAAAAGTGTCAATTGCATTCCACATTTTGAAAAAGTGCTTGAATTAAGTCTCTTTCAGACAGAGTTGACTAACGCCGTTAACGACGTGCCACGTGTCAGTCTATGGTTTTTTATTTTTATTTTTTGATTTTTTTAAATTTTTAATTTTTTTAAACTTTTTTAATTTTTTGAAAAAAAAATAAAAATGCCACGTGTCAGGTCCCTGTGTGTGCCACGTTGCATTGCAATGCCAGTGTTAGTGTCATTATCAGATGTCATTGTGTTGATTTTGATTTAGTCCCATATATATCTCAATGATTCAATTTAGTCCCTACTTATGTGTCTCTAATTCAATTTTGACATAATTTTTTTTTAATAATTAAAATCCATTTTTAAAAAAATTAAAAGTAATTAAGTATAAAATTCTTACAAAAATTAAGTATTTGATATTTATATTAAAATTTAGTGGTAAAAGTCATTTTTAATAAAAAAAATTAGTATAATATTAATACAAATAGAAATTTTGGTTTAAAATTAGTAAGAGACAATATTGTGCTATTTTGAAAAAACAAATTAACAAAACATGAGTACCTCATAAAAAAGTAATTAATAAAGTAATATGTTAAAATGTCGTTTTTAATAAAAAATATTAGTATAACATTTATACAAATAATAAATTTGGTCTGAAATTGAGAGAAATAATATAAATATTAATACTTAATTTTGTAAAAATATTTATACTTAATTAGTTTTAATTTTATTAAAAATGGATAACAAAAATATTTTAATTATTAAAAAAAATTGGGACAAAATTGAATCAGATACACATAAGTAGGTACTAAATTGAAACAAAAATACATATATGAGGACTAAATCGAAATCAACACAGTGACATCTGATAATGACACTGACAGGTGGCATTGAATTGCCACGTGGCACTGACAATGTCACGTGTCACACACAGGAACCTGACATGTGGCATTTTTTTTTAAAGATTAAAAAAATATTTAAAAATTAAAAAAAATTAAAAAAACCACATACTAACACGTGACACGTTAACAACGTTAGTGAATTCCATGGACCTAATTGAAGCACTTTTTCAAAAGTTAGGATGCAATTAATACTTTTTTAAAAGCGGGTACCAAATTAACACACCTCTACCAAAGTAGGTACCATATGAGTAATGAAACCTTTCAAAAATTATTAAATATCTTCCATACTTACACCGAAATTCAATTAATTTAGATACATTCCAATTATTTCAAATATATCTATTTGTTATCCAAAAGACATAAAACCGTTTTAGATTATTTTGTAATATTTCCTTTCTCTGTTTATGAACAAGTTAACAGGCAGCAGGAGCATGTTGGTACTTGCTGGGGATTCAAAGGGCAGCACAGTGTCTGAAAGTGCAGTGTGGAAAAACAAGTGGTTGTAGCACAAACATTTTGTCATGTCAAAGCCCTGTATACTATGGAAGCAAGAGTTTGTTAGTTAGGGATAGAGCAAGGTTGGCTTGGGCAGAGAACAGGGACGTGTGGCACACATGCTTGAAGGGCCCTGACAGTTACAACTATGGAGCTTATAGATGGACCGTTCAGCTCGTCACTAATGATAATCGTTTGGAGAAGATACTTTTCCCTATCTTCTGGGGCCTAATGACTCTTAGGTACCTTTCTTTTCTCATTCATCATTTTCTCTTTGCTTAAACTCTTGCATTTTCTTGTCACCATCTTTTCACTTGTCCTCTTCGTCTTAACCATTTCTGCCTCATTTCTCCCTCTAGTGACCACTCTTCTTATTTTCATCACCTTCCCACTAAAATTATGCAATCAACTTTTGATTTAGTACACTAAAAACACACACTATCACATGGTTTCATTCACATTTTACTTTTCAAGTCTTGTTAATTTGTATATTATTTTTAATATTTTCGCACGTTTTCTATTATTTTTTTATGCATTATGCTTATTTGTTAAATTTTCAACAAAGTGGTGATTGGTCATGAAGATAAATTGTAAAAAATAAAATAAAACAAAGTCAAAAAGACATTTTTAAAACAAATAATGATAAAACGACATTTTTTTTCTTAATTGGTTAGGGTTACAAATTACTATTTCACTGAAAATCTAATTAGTAAATATGAAAAAAAGAAAAACAAAACATGGTGATACAAATTGCTTTGATTAAAATTTCGAAATAGTAAGTGATAAAATATATAATTAAATCTTGCACAGCCATGCATTTTCAGAAATATTTGCTCAATTATCGTTAATTTTTTTTTCTGTGATAGTTATTGTTGCTTCATGCTTACTCCAAAAATTTGAACCCTATATTTTCTTGATGTGATAAGCACCTTTGGAAACCTAGAAAGTACAACAGAATGGCTAGAAGTAGTTTTCAACATCATTGTGCTGACCAGTGGCCTTCTTCTTGTAACTATGTTGATCGGAAACATCAAGGTAAAGAACATCATTAATAGTTGGTAATCACATTTATATAAATGAGTATTGATTTGGTATGAAAAATGTTTGGATATTGTATTATGGAGCAGGTATTTTTGCATGCAACAACGTCAAAGAAGCAAGCAATGCAATTGAAGATGAGGAACATTGAATGGTGGATGAGGAAACGAAGGTTGCCACAAGGGTTTCGACAACGTGTGCGTAACTATGAGAGACAACGTTGGGCTGCCATGAGAGGGGTTGATGAATGCGAGATGACCAGAAATCTTCCTGAAGGCTTAAGAAGAGACATCAAGTACCATCTTTGTCTAGACTTGGTTAGACAGGTAAACATATTCTCTTCATAACTATTAAATTTAAGGATCACGTTAAAAAATATTATATCTTAAGTATGTTATAAATTCAGGTAATTTCACTAAGATTTTTTAATCAAATTATTTAACTTTTGAAAATTCAAATGTTTGCGTGGCCTGTTGGATAGATATAAGAAAAACAATCATTTTTTTATCCGCAAATATTAGTTTGCGAGGAGAGTTATACTCATAACATTTATCTCTTTTTCTTCCTACTTTATACTAAGTCATGTTATCATAAGAAAAAAAATAAAAAAAACTCATTGAGATTTTTATTTAAAGTAATGTTAAATCATGATAATTAGTATTATCTCTCCAACAAATTTTACCCATCAATTTTCACATTAGAATATAATATTTTAATAATTAAATTAATATTTAAGTAATAAAAATAAATAAAAGATTATAAAAACTAAAGTTTTTGTAAAACTTAATAATTATGAGACAAAAAATTCTGAAAATATAGTAGGTTGCTTAAAAATAACTTGTCATAGTAAACTCATCTAAAAGATTATAGAACTGTTTGTATTTTTTTTTCGCAAGACACGCTGCATTAAATTAAATGCTACAAAATTTAATACCGAATGGTCCAAACGTAAGAGTTGATAGATTGCAATCAATTATCTCTGTCATTTTAGTTTTTATATTTTAGAACCCGTGAGCCAACTCGGCTCACCACGGGTTCGGGTCGAATTTGGTTGAATTTTTTTTTATAAATTTCAATATGGATTTATTTTTGACCCAGCTTATTTAGAACCCGGTTTATCTGGGTTGAACCCGTGGTGAGTGGGGTTGGCTCACCAACCCGCAAATAAAAAGGTTAAGTGTTTTTTACTAAGTTGGACTTTACATTTTGGTCATGTTAGGTTGTTTTTTTATCTAACACAAAAATAATTTGTATTTTCTTATTTTGGTTTGTATTTGAATTGTATTAAAGTTTATTTAAATTTTAATTAGAATTACAATTTAGTTTTGACTGAAAAAAATAAAAAAATAATTTTTTTTTAATTAAGTGAACCTGTTGTTTTTTTTTTTTAATCAGCAACAAAAATTAAATAAATATAATAGGACATTTGGGATGTCCTAACCCTTTTACAAGTTACAAAAACATTACAGATTGGTTACTATTATGTTGTAACTCCATAATAGTCCCGACACTAAAACAATAATTAAGTGAACCTGTGGATCAGCTCGTGGTAGGTCAGGCCGGGTTCGAATTTTTTTAGCTCGTTAAAAAGTGAGCCGGATTGGGTTGACTCATTAAATCATCAACCTGTGGTGGGTCAAGTCGGGTCGGACCGGATTACTCGTTTTGACAGCTCTAATAATTATCTTTTATGTTTATATATTTTGATTAATTAAGCCTTATATTAAATTTAAAGTTCAATGAGATCAAAATAAACAATATGTAAATATAAAGATTTGATAAAATTAAAACTTTTCTAAAATATAAAACTCTGAAAAAATAAATAGCGATTTAGTTTTACTTTTAATCTCTCATTTTAAAAAGTCAATTATGTTGATTTTCCCTATATGTGTCTTTGTATTTTATTCAGGTGCCTCTGTTTCAACACATGGACGAGCTGGTTCTTGAGAACATCTGTGACCGTGTGAAGTCTCTGATATTCACAAAGGGAGAAACAGTACGTTATTCAATTACCTCATTTTGCATAGTGCATTGTGCATGCTAACAACACCAAGTATATGATGAACGTATTTTTTCAATACACATCCGCCAAAATTTATTAAAGATTATAAAATTTTATGAATCTTTCTTATTTAACAACTTTCACTCTTAGCCTTATAATTTTTGTTGAAAACTTTAATAATCAATATATTGCCAGTTACCATCACTTGAAGATTTATACATCATTTCCAGATGAGGTTTGCCTTCATTCAAACTACTAATTAATTGATGAGATAATTGAGTAAAGGAAGTTATTTATTTTTTGAATTTGAATATTGTGTTTCGATAAGGTGTTTTATAATTATAAGAAATTAAAATGTATGATATTTAAATTATTTACATTTAAATTTTCTTTCTTTTATAATCATTTCATCTAGATAGAGTAATTAAAATTTTTTAATTTTATTTTTTAAATAAAATAATTGAATTTTTTAAAGATAAAATTCTGTTAAAAAAATAAAAATAAAAATTATATAAAAAAAATATTAGCCAAATTAAAGAATCAAGTAATATTTAACAATTTATTTTTTTTTAATTTATATTTTTTTAATGGATTTCAAATTTCATTTTTTTAATTATATGAAATATCTTGTAAAATTTCCTAAATCATAAGTTTTTCTTTTAAATTTCTAATCTAAACAACTCATTTTATTCCAGAAGAATTTTAAATTCAACAAAATAAATGATTTTTTTTTAAATTACTCTATTCAAACATACTAAAATGAGTTATTTGGATTAGAAAAAAAAATTATGAATATTTAGATAGTATTCCAAATAACTAAAAAACTAAAATTTGAAATTTACTTCAAAAATTTAGAAAATTATAAATTCACAACTAATCATTTTCTCTTAATATATTCATAAGCATTTAAAGTATACAATTTTTAAAATTTGATTAATTTATTTTCTGTATTGTTTAAATTTAAAATTTATTACTTTTAAAATAGAATTTTATATTAAAAGTGAAATTACATTTTTTTATCTAAACAAAATTAAAATATAGAATATTATACATACCCCATTTAAACAAAACATTTGGAAAACAATTCAAATATCACGTTGTTGTGAAAGATAAATATGGAATCATAGTCTTAAACCTAACAGTTATAAACCATGATTGTTCTGTTGTGAAAAACATAAGTTTGGCATGGAAATAAGCATGAGTATGTATACGATGCAGATAGCAAGAGAAGGAGACCCAGTTCAGAGAATGCTGTTTGTGGTGAGGGGTCACCTTCAAAGCAGCCAAGTCCTAAGAGATGGTGTGCAGAGTTGCTGCATGTTAGGGCCAGGAAACTTCAGTGGTGATGAGCTTCTTTCATGGTGTTTGAGGAGACCCTTCATAGAGCGTCTTCCACCATCTTCATCCACACTCATAACCTTGGAGACCACAGAGGCTTTTGGCCTCGAAGCCGAGGACGTGAAGTACGTGACGCAACATTTCAGGTACACATTTGTGAAGGAAAAGGTGAAGAGAAGTGCGAGGTATTACTCACCAGGCTGGAGAACTTGGGCTGCGGTCGCCATTCAATTGGCTTGGAGAAGGTACAAGCATAGGTTGACTTTGACCTCTCTGTCCTTCATAAGACCTAGGAGACCCTTGTCAAGGTCCTCTTCCATGGGAGAAGATAGACTTCGCCTCTACACTGCCTTGTTAACCTCACCAAAGCCTAATCAGGATGATTTTGACTTTTGACAACGCTATGTGTGTGGCTGTGATTTCATTAATATTTGCTTACACTTTTATAATAATAAGATGAAATTAAATTATAATATATCTTTAGATATAACCTCTTTTTGGACTTTATAAGATTAAATTAATTTTAAAATTTATTTCTTAAAATGACAGTAATGTTTATTTTCATGACATGCATTATAACTTACTTTGTGATTTTTTTATAAGTTTGATAGATCTATTATTCAAAGGAAAAATGATAAACGTATATTTCTATAAGGAGTATACTCATTCTGCACTTTCACGTATTGATTTAGCGAGTGTAATATTTTGGTTACATTAGTTAATTGTCGTTTAACTTCATATCTCTTAATATATGAATCAATATATCAATGATAACACATCCAAACATTATATAACCTTTAAGGGTCTTATTATATAACCTTTAAAGGCCTTATTAAATAACCATAATGTCATTAAGATAACAAAAATATCGCGAGTTAGAAAGTGTATATTTCTAACAAGTACCCACAAATATAACGGGTAACAGATAATTTAATACCTATTTCTAAATGTATTCAGCGATATCCATTATTCACAAAAAGTTTAAATTTACATTTTATTAGGTTAAATTTAATTAAAACTAAATTTAATTTATATTTTATCAGATTAAATTTAATTAAGAATAAAATTTAATTTATATTTTATTGTATTAAATTTAATTAAAAATAAAATTTAAGTTATAGTTAATTTAATTTAAATTATATTTTATGCTTTTTTGTAATTTTATTTAGATTTCATTTTAAAAATCTATAAATTATTATTTTTTCAATACCCATGAGTATTCATGGATACCGGCAGGTTTTAAAAAATCACAGGTAATTTTTAAACGGATATCTCACGGGTAACTATGCAAGTAATAGATTGAATTTTGTATTGCGTGTTGCATAGGCATTATTCGTGTCCAACCCGATCCGTTGTCATCCCTAAAATATAAACCTCATCACTCTAGAAAGAAAGAAAAAAAATACCATTTCAAGACCTCGGTAGGCTTGGGCAAGTAAGAGCCAACCAAAATCAAGCTAACAAAGAATCAGTAACTGACTACAAGGATTGAAAGAATTGTTCACTAACAAACAAACCTCTTGATGATTGCATATTTATGCCCTCATTTAACCTTTAATCTTGGATTTTTAATTAAAATTTTGTGGTTAAAAGATTAATTTAATTAGGGTTTGTGATAATTAGACTTGCTGAGCTTGTGAATAAAAATGCATTAAAAATTTCTTTTTAGTAGCACAAAATATGTTTGGATATGCTAATATTTGTTGATGCAACTGAAGTTAAATTTTCATTTAAGGTGTGAAAATAATTTTTTCAAAACTACAAAATAAGGCTAAAATGAGTAAATTCTAGAAAAGAATACAAGGATTTAAATAGACCCCTAGTTTTTGTTTTAAACACAAAACCTATTCCTACACCCCTAATTTATTTATTTTCATACCTCCTACACTCACAAAATATGGACACCTGCATGAGAATGAGGAAAAAGACTAACTAGGTATGGATGTCACTCCAAGTACTAAATTGGAAAATTAGACAAAATTTAGTTGTTGGTTACTTTTCAAATACTTTTAAATAATTAATTTAACTATATTAGAAAAGTTTAGTAGAGATACTAGCAAATATAATTAAGCTGATCAAACTTGTTGGAATATTTTAAAGATGTTTGGGAGATATTACATCAATTGATAAAAGATTTTAGCAATACAAAAGTCTAATGTAAATTCTATATAAAGAGACCCAAGGGAAGTAGAAAGGAGAGTCTCGACAACTCTGATTTTGTGCAACTACCATCCACCGCTTCTCTCATTACCTTTTTGCTTTCTTTTTCACAATTTTTTTCATTCATGATGTATATTACCCCAACCATAGAGTTCTAAGCTCTTAAAGTCGATTTTGCAATAATTTCATAATGGATTTTGAGATTAGAATGCAATAATTGGTTTGTTCTTTTGATTATTGTTGTGGTTTAATTTTTTTTCTATATCTTTTATCTCTAAATCAAGAAAAAGTAATGATGGTGTTCAGCCATATGCATGACAATCATATGAGCCTAAAGATTTTTAATTTTAATTAAGAACTTAATTTCATTTAAGTTAGAAAATTTCATATGATTGAATGAGTTTTTACCAATAAATGAGAAGTTACTTTGATATTTGAAAAACTTTTAACTAGAATTAATCAAGAAGTTACTTTGATTGATTAACTTTTACTTGACAAAAGAGGAAAAATAATATACATAATTAGGTATAGTAATATTTAATTACTTTAGTTAAATTTGCTATGAATAATTGATGAGTCATTATTTTTCTCCATTTTCTTACCTTTTTGTACCGGTCTTAATTGTTGATTCATACTTAATTGTCTATTGTTAATGAATTTTCATTATTAGGTCAGTAGTTTGGATTTTAATTAATTTGAATTTACTTTGTCTAAATTTTGTTTATTTATTATTTTTAGGTTTTTTTGTGAAGCAAGTTTTGGGCCACATCATTTGTGCCATGTGAGCCACTTTTTTCCACATTAGCACAACTAGGACCTTTTTCCACATTAGCTTAGTTTGAATTTTTGTGGCCAGATTTGGGCATACATAGGTTAGACTGGGGTTTTTGTTGAAGGTCTGATGTGGCCACGTGAGGAAGAGGCTGCACACTTTAGTTTTTCGTTTTGGGATAACATCCACTCAGGTTTTTTTTTTTTTTTATGTTCTACACTTTCAATAGCCACCACCCAACTAGGTTTTTGTTTTTCTCTGCAAAGTTCAAGTTTGGAGCTCTCTTTGTTCTTTGGTTCATAATTTTCTTCTCTTCTTTTCATTTTAAAGAAGATTTTCGTTTTGTATTGTGTTATAACTCCATATCCATGGACAATTAAACTCTGTGTACTGATTCCTTGAAGAGAATGTAATGAAGCCTTGAGGTTCTTGTTAAATAATGTATATTTTGTGTTTCTATTTCTCTTCATCTTTGAATTTGTGCTTAATTAATGAATGAACACGAAATTGATGTATGCTTAATCTCAACTTGGTGTTTTTACATTTAAAAGAGCCCTTGTGCATGCTTAATGTGTGTGGGTTGTTTAACAATTGCTTAATTTGTGGGTGTGAGGTTTAATGATGTGTGCATTGCTTAATTGCATAATGAAATTGTGTTAATATTTGCTTAGTCAGTTAATTTCGAGTAGCATGAAAGTTAACCTAAATAGAGCAATCAAATTTGTAACTTGTGATAGGTGGATTTGCATTCAAATCAGAGAGCTAACTTGTTAAATTACTACTTCATTCACTGTTAAATTGCACTTTTGATCAATAGGAGACGACTTTGGAAGAACTCATCACACTACATTTTAAAATGTTTATTTTGTTGACCACGACAATGATCAATAATCTAAAAGGTTCTTGCTTTTAATCAAGAAGTTAATTTGGTTAAAAGAAAGGGTGTCGTTGAATCAATTAAGAAGTCACATTGATTGATTTAAAAAAATCTAGGTTAAAATACTTTTTTGGTCCCAATTTTCATTCAATTTTGTCATTTTAGTCCTAATATTGTTTTTCTGTTTAAATAGATCCCAGTTTTTGTCAATTTTATTCAATTTGGTCATTGTTTGCTAAAGTTGTTTAAATAAGTAATGGTAATGAACATGATTGTCACGTGTCACTTTGTAGTTTTTTTAATTTTTAATTTTTTTATTTAAAATTGAACAATTTTGTCCCTCCTAAAATTGATACCAAATTTAATTTTTATAAAAAACTTATACTGATATTTTTATTAAAATCACATCTTTTTTAAATATTTTTTGTTTAAGCTTACTATTATTTTATAATTAGAACAAAAATTGTAAGGATGACAACTAACACCATATATCTAAAATTTTAAAATTGGTCCTCATCTTTACAATTTTCATTCTAATTTTAAACTAATTGTAACCTTAAACCAAAATATTTAAAAGAAATGTGAACAATTAAATTTGGTCACAGTTTAAAGAGGGACAAAATTGTTTCGTTTTAAAAAAAATTAGGACAAATTGAACAAAAAATAACGAATATAGGGACCAAATTGAATATAAAACATTAACTTTGACACGTGGTACACTACTGGATTGACATATGGACATTTTTTGAAAAATTAAAAAAATTCAAAAATTCAAAAAATTAAAAAATTAAAAAAATTAAAAAATTAAAAGAAAGACAAAGTGACATGTGACAGTCATGTTCATTACCATTAACTATTTAAACAACGTTAGTAAAAAAAGACCAAATTGAACAAAATTGACGAAAATTGTGACCTATTTGAACAAAAAAAAATATTAGTACTAAAATGACAAAACTGAACAAAAATTGGGACCAGAAAAGTATTTTGACCAAAAATCTAAAACAATAATCAATTGAACAATAATATTTAGAAAACTGATGATGAATTTATTTTGAAAAAACAGTGGAATTAACTTGTTTTACAATCTTTTTATTTAATTTCTATTTAATTTAATTTGTTACCAAGAGAATATTTTAATGCATAATCAATGCATACAACAGTTTGCTATTTATACCTTTTTTACCTATGGGTCCTACCTGGAATGGGTTTTGGGCACAAGAAACCTCTTTTAACTGTTTCTAGATCCAGCGACAATGGGTGAAATTACAAGAAGAACCCTTAATAGTTGCTGGTAGGCAGCTTATGAGTCAATATGGACGGATACCATATACTTTATGGGGGATCCTAAGTGTACGGTATTCGATTAGCAGACATGTGTGATTTGAGGGTTGGATATTTTTGGACCGCCTAGTTAGTTGAGTGTTTATGACTATTTGCCGCATACTAAGGGATTCTTTAGTATGGAGTAAGCGGCTTCATGGTTGTTGGTGGCTGCTTTCTCTATACTAAGGGGCTCCTTAGTATAGAGTAAGAGACTTAGTGGTTTCGGTGATGACTGCTTACTGTATGCTAAGGTGTACCTTGTAAGACACGGGAAAATTAAGCAAATAAATATTTATTTAATAAATGTGAGGGAAGGAATCTATAAAGTAATTAATTCAGAGAATTATGACAAAGGAGCAATGGTAGCTTAAGTGGTTAGACACGCTTGGTGCATTTGAGGGGGGACTTGCATTTAAATCTTATGTATGCCATTAATGTTATGTTTTAATTATTTTATTTATTCAAATATTATGTGTGCATGATATGTCAAGAAACATCTATAGGCTGATGGTTGTGCATATGCTTGATAATTGGGTGGATGCAGTTCGGACCTTGGCTAGCGTAAGATAAATCTTTTTATACTTGGATTATTTTTTACTACATTAGTAAGTGATCAAGAAACCCTAGCCGTCTCCAAAGAAGCTATAGAGGTAAGGATCATGGCAATTGATGAGTTGAAACCACAAGTTAATTGCACTTGAATGACATTTAAATCATTGTTTTGGTTTTTGGACATTAATGTAGTAACTACTAAGGTGGTGTATGAGAGGAGGTATTTTCGTGTGGCTACCTAACAGGGCTTTCCAGAACACCAAAACTGATCCAAAGGGAAGTGTTTGAGGGGAGAAGTTGCACTCAAGTATAGGAGAAAATACCTAAGGCAATTTTGGGCCAAGAAGGGATGTTAGGAGCACAAATAGAGCTGGAAATCCAGATTAGGGGAGTTGTCATTTCCTGTTTTAATGATATTATATGCAATTGCGTTATATATTGATGCATGAAAGTCTTCTCCTGAACTAATTTCTTGTATCGTTTAACTTCTTGATGTTTGTTGTATGTGGTTATAGAGAGAGTATGTATGTTTGTGATTTCCATTATATTGAGTTTTCTTTGTGACCCATCACTACTATGATTATAATGATTATTCTTTTTGGTTTGACGTGATGTTTAGAATTTTCTTCTATATACAACACACTTATGATTATTATTTACCATTATTATTATATTTCTATTATTATTATTATTATTATTTTATTATTATTATTATTATTATTTTACTATTCTTTTATTATTATTTTTATTATTATCATTGTTTTATTCTAATGATGATTTTATTATCATTATTATTGTTTTATTATTATTGATTTATTTTATTATTATTATTATTTTATCTTAGTAGTATTGTTATTTTATTATTATTTTATTATTTTTTTATTAATATTTTCATGTTCATTTTTTTTTATTTTTTATAGTTTATTATTATTATTATTATTATTTATATTATTATTATTATTATTATTTTGATTATTATTATTATTCTTATTTTTATTATTAATTTTATTTTATTTTATTTTACTATTATTTTACTATTATCATTATTATCAATGTTTTGTTTTATTGATGATTTTATTATTATTATTATTGTTGTTTTATTATTATTACTTTATTTTATCATTATTATTATTATTTTTATTATTATTTTATTTTATTAATATTACTGTTTTATTATTATTATTTCATTTTATTTTATTATTATTTTCATTATTTTTGTTATTATTATTTTTAAAATTATTAGTATTATTGTTTATATTATTATTATTATTTTAATTATTAGTTTTATTTTTATTATTTTTATTTTTATTATTATTACTATTATTATTAATATTTTATTTTATTTTACTATTATTTTATTATTATTGTTATTATTATCATTGTTTTATTTTATTTATGTTTTTATTATCATCATTACTTATTATTATTATTATTATTATTATTATTATTATAATTATAATTATTTTATTATAATTATTTTATCTTTATTTTATCTTATTAGTGTTTTTGTTTTATTATTGTTTCATTTTATTTTATTATTATTTTCATTATTATTATTATTATTTTTATTGTTTCGTTTTATTAGTATTATTATTATCATTATTATTATTGTTGTTGTTGCTGTTTTATTATTATTTTATTGCCCGTGCGATATTTTGGGGCAATGATTATGTGTTCTTCCTAGTTTGTATATGTTTGATTGTCCAGGATTGTGTGTTGGGTATAACACTTTATTTTGATGGTTTTATATGGATTTATTGTGATTCTCCAGGATGTATAAAAGCAAGAATATGGTTGTGTTTGATGTATGACCATGTGATATTGTGTAGTTGAGTTCAACTTAATGATATGAAAGTGTATTTACTTGTTATGGATGCATGTTTTGCATGAACTGAGTGTCTTGTGTAAATAGGTTCATTGGAACCTATTCTAGAGTGCCAAATACCAATAAATTACCAATTATCGGTGTGGCGTCTAGCGGAACAATGTAAACTGCTAGGTGTAAGATCCGGAAAAAATTAAATAGTTAATTAAATAATTATTTAATAAATGCGGGTAAAGAGAACCTTTAAGGTAATAAATAATTATGATGTGGACAATTACAAACTGGTTTGCCAGTGTTCCCGTTTCCTTGGTTGTTCAGTGATGCCGAAACGTTTGGGGTTAAATTGTATGATTGATATGATGTGTGACTATCTGTAATTGCTTCATGGGTGGAAGTTGTTATGAATTGCACTTGGAATTGAGCCTTAGGGTTCAGTTTGGATTTTGGGATGAATGTCATAGGTGACGATTGTGAGTGGAGTATCGTTGTTTGAAATGGGTGATAATAGGATTGTAATTTGAACCTTGGATGTGGTGGGTCTGCGAAATAAGCCAGTTGGAGGGAGAACCTCGAAGCAGTGGGGTTAGCGAGTCACACGGGATGCAAAAGTGACATGGGCATAACCAAATTTTGCACGTACCGCTTGGCGGCATTGAGGCTGCCGCCAGGCGACCCAACAGCGTAGCAGAAAGCTTGATGGGTTAGTGTAATAGTCATAGGTCGTTTATTTGGGTGATCATTAATTGTGTTTCTTTTTGGGGATATATTAGAATTTTATGGTCTTTGTATTTTTATATAGTAGTTGTGAGATTATGGGTGAGATGAAAGAATTGGGAAGTCCCTATAGTTGGTTGTTATCGTAGCAAAATTGTTATTCACGTATAGGTGCAATGCTGTCCCAATTGTGGTGGAATGAGTGAATTGGGCATTAGACCATAAGTGTATTGGATCAAGAATTATTCGAGGTCTTGGGTAGATTTAAAAGGGATAAGAGACAAAGAGTAGGTGCGCATGACAAAATGGACTTGGCGCAACTAGGGTTGGAGCTGTAATTGGAATGCGGTCTGGCAAACTATATACATTGTGGGAGGGGTAAATGGAGAGTACCAAATTGGGTCATTTTGGTTTGTTCCTTTAAAGCATGATAATTTTCAATTGGGACATGATTTAATGGTACTTGTTGCATGTTAGTTATGATGTTATGTCTTAAATACTATGATTGATGCGTGAAGGTTGAATTACATGTTTGAGGTCTCTTAAGACCTGTTTAAAATGCCAAAAAGCAGTAGCACAGCGCTACTGGTATAGCGCCTGGCGGTGCGGGGAAAACCGCCAGGCGATAGAGTTCTAAATTAGTGGCAGTAGCCACTGTTCGCAGGAGGCACCTAGCGGCGGGGTTGTGTCTGCTAGGCAGTAACGGAGTTGGGTGGCTCCTGTTTGGTCTTAGGCGCCTGGCGGTAGGGTGTTGGCTATCGGGCGGTTTAAGGCCAATTCTGTAAGACCCGTAGAATTTAATTAATTAATTAAATAATTAATTAATAAATACGGGAGGAGAAATAATTATGACATTAAATTATGGTTGGTATGATGTGGAAAACTGCTAGCTCATGTGGTTGAGAGCACTTTGATTGTGCGAGAGGACCTGGGTTCGAGTCCTATGTATGCTACCTTTTGATGTTATTGTTTTGTTATTTAAATCTATGAAAACATGTTCTTGTATATTATGATAATTGAATTGTGATTTCTAGCAAGAACTATGAATTGGTTAAATGGTTTGATATAGATTTGGTGATTGCATGGTTATGGGTTCAAGCCTTGGAGAGCTTACATTAATTTTATATTTTTTTGGCATTTTGGATTTGACTTGAATATGGAAAGGTGGAAAGGAAACCTAAGGGAGTGGGCAGCCAAAGGGGGCTGGAAAGGCAGCCGTAAGGGGGGAGTTGAATGGCACAATATGTCTTATTC
>Ga0214542_1005408_pt1 | contig 24261 bp, 17 predicted proteins | sample CNSS1metaG_FD_160096 | JGI IMG/M metagenome (GOLD analysis project Ga0214542, IMG submission 160096) | Root nodule microbial communities from cowpea collected in UCLA plant growth center, Los Angeles, California, USA - CNSS1 | ecosystem: Host-associated > Plants > Roots > Nodule | place: USA...
ACGTCATGATAATTAATTTTAGATATATATTATCATTTGATTAAAACTAATACTTATTGGTCTTCTTAATATTTCTTGTCTTTTACTTCAAAACAAGATTAACATGTTTCAAGTTTACTAATTCATTTACATCCAGCCTAACATTCTCCGCTTATGAACCCTGTATTATTATTAATACTATAAAATCTATTATAAACACACTTTCAATGAGATCAAAATGCATCATAAGAATTCAATAACCCGAACACGTATTACTCTTTAAATTCTTAAATCAATATTAACATTGAACAAGTTTCGCCAATTTGAGTTTTGTTAATCACAGCCAGTTAGAGATTAAGTAATTAAAAAATTATAAAAAATGTGTTTTGATAATTATTGACTTTTAGTAAAAGCCAAATATAATAATTATTAATATTATAAATTAAGGTATAAGGGTAAAAAAGGGAACTATGTATATATATTTTAAACTTTAAAATCCGCTTCGCCAAAGCAAACATGCGATGCGAGGCAAAATATCGTAGAAAGGCATTACAAACAAAGCCATAATTTGGCAACACTGCTTCCTACTCTGTACATCAAAATATTTAAACTGTAAAATGTACATCCACCAAGTGGAGACAAAATATGTAATATGATATGCTTCAAACACCAAAGAGCTTCCCACGAATTTAACACTTCCTCTCCTCCTCCTACTACTTCAATCTTCGTCCATCATATCTGCACCACACCTGCTGCTGCATATAAGTACATAATTCTTAGTTTTCAACAAAGGAAAACACATGTAATCGCATTCATTTGCTATCATTCAACAATATATTCTCTAAATTAGCATGCACTCAATCTGATTTGTGTAATTAACCATGTTATACCCTTTTCACAGGGATATTATCCTTTTCATTGAATTATAATTTAATTTAACAATAATAAATGCTGGATAACAAAACCACTTATAGTATCAAATGATATTACTTAGAAGTAAAGATTATATACTCTTCTGTATCATGTAATTTGTATCATTTCAATTTGGTATCAATTTTGAAGGTACCAAAAACTTATTTAAGCTATGTTTTATGTTTTTAGTCCCTGAATTTGGACATGAGATTGAAATTTGTCTTTAATACCAAAAACTTATTTAACGGGTAAATTTTATTTGACATATCAAAAATGTTTACAAATAGAAAATAAAGTAAGAACATGTCAAATGATATAAATAACTCAAATGTTAACATCAAACGCATTTGACACGTCAAAAAAGTTTAACATAATTGACTTAGAAGAACTATATTCATTAATTTTTTAAAGTTTAGAAACCAAAATATATCAAAATTTCGAAGAGAAACGAATTTCAATTTAGCATCAAAGTTCAGGAACTAAAAGCTAACTTAAACCTTATTTACTCCTTACTTGACAAACAATATTAGGTCGTTACTTTTAAGTAAACAAGTATTTTAAGGATTTCAGATCTATATTAATCCCAATCTATTCTTGATTTCTAAATGACATGATTTCAAGAATATGAGCACTTTCTCTTCTAAGAAATGGAAGGAGTCTGCGTGACCGTATCCAAGCAATCGTACGAGAAAAACGAGAGACAACACTAAGGACCTTCCTATAACGATAAGTTTATATGAACACTCAACCTTAAATACTTGTTTTATCTAGCCTTGGTGTGTTTATTCAAACCCTAAGATATGTATGATGAGATAACTTCTAATGTCAGATCTCCTAGAGGCAAGACTAAGGACATCCCTGAAAGATTAAGTTTATTCAACCTTGAATCCTTGTTTTATCTAGTTTGGTTGTGCTTACCAAGGACATTAAAAGAATATATCCTCACAAGCATTTTTTTTTTCTTCGGATAACCTGGCTTAGATTGAGAAACCAAGGAAGAAACTAACTCTAAACTTGAACGTAGGACATAAATATTTTAATACAAGGGTGTCTTCTTTAAAAGTACAAGAGTATCTGAATTGTACTTTTAGGTTCAGGTATTAGGTATCAGTGAGTACAAAATGATGGAAAATTAATATTTTTAATACACAGAAAGCCGCCAATGATTATTTATAACTGCAGAGTACCTATCAAGATGAAATAGAAGTTTTTCAATGTTGCTATATGACTAAAGTGAGTTGTGAAAGTGAGGCTGAAGCCTAAAGAGCACTGGACTATCTAGTGAAAACTTCAATTAAAAGTGAGACAAGGGCTTCAGGCTACATAGAGCATCAAGGTTACAGTCTCAAACCCATAGCATACCTACCCTCGTATAATAAACTGATAAACCAAATGGATTTACTATTCTCTTTAAATCAACACTCAACCTTTACCTCGTTTGGGCAGTTAAAACAGAGTTCTTTGAACTAGCCATGTCATCATCGTTATCAGAATCAAAATCTTCACCACTCCATATGCGACGTTTTGGTCTTATATCCATGTGCTCCTCTTCCTAAAACCATTTACAGATTAAAATCAAACAAGAAAGAAGAAAATGGAAGAGTAACTATATGGATAACTAATTAGAGTAACAACCTCTTCAGGAACTTGTATAATTGATGGTGTTGTTTGAAAAGGCACACTGGGTGCATGGGGAAGCCTGGAAAGTTGTTCCAGTAATGCATTCCTGGAAAATCAATTAAAACAAAACCTTAATGTTAGCTCCAAGGAAGTCCTGGCAATAATCACAAGATGCTGAAGCAGTACATGGCTAGATTATCAAGAACAGAAAATATCTCATAAACATTTAATTTAACTATTACTGTGCATACCTAGCTAAAACTTAAACATGGTAAAATATAATTCTTTTTTTTTTTAATCTCTAGGGTGCTAGCATCTACTACAAGGGAGGGGGATTTGAAGTGGGATCCCCAACCATTGATGGGAAGCTGGTTTTCACCTTGGCTATTTGCTCAATTGGCTTTGGCAGTGAGCTACTCCCATAACAAACTCAGTATAATAGTGCAATCTAAAGGTGGAAAGCTCGTGTCAGGTTTCCTGGTTGACATGAAGAGGCATTTGGGCATAGATGATAATCTAAAATTGTAACTTGTAACAACTTCCCAATGATAACCAACTCCCAAAACAAAAACAGAGAGACTTGTTTTGTCACTATATGCATGAGAAAAAGGATGGTATAATCCTGCTCAAGTTCAGTACTAGCCTCCCTGGCCTAGGCACAAAGGAGAGACAGTTTGCTACAGTGGCTTTAGATATTTGACGTCTAGAAGAACAATCCAAGAACAGAAAGGGCATCTTCCAGGTCTAAACTATAACTTGTTCAGACGAATGCAATTATTTATATGATTCTGAAAAGTTGAAGCATGATACTTGCAGAAATGATGTGACTTAGCAACTAAAAAATATAGTGCATCTGACTAATTAGATTTACAAGCATTAACTAATATTCATGGCCAGATCTTTTCCTCAATCAAAAAGAAAAAAGAACTGAAATCAGAATCATGAATGGTGATACAAGAGAAAAAGCAATAATTAATGTAAACTCACCGCATTTTTTCCAGATCCCTGGGTGTGTTTAAGTTTTCCATGTTGGATGGCTCAGGATGAAGAGTATAGTCTGGACCAAAATATTCATAATATTCATTGTAAGGCAACTTTGGATTAGGCTCCACTCCTACTGCCACTGCGGTCTACAACAAAGAAAGTGCAAAATGGTAATAAAAAAACTATTAGGCCATAACTAAAACCATCTACAATTCCATCCAAGTAGGTACAGAAAGGGACCTCATAACACCAACAACGGGCAACATTCCGAACTGTATATCCTCCCCCACCCAACACCATTAGAGGAACATTGAATGATCTGAGGAAACGAAGGCAATCTGCATGACCCTTCACAGTCAAGTTGAAGCAACCCAACCGGTCACCAGACAAGGAGTCAGCTCCACACTGAAGAACAACTGCATCCGGTTGATAAACATCCATGACTTTTTGAATGACGGGACGAAACAGAGAACGGAAAGTCTCATCATCCAATCCATCATTGAGTGGGACATTTAGAGAATAATTCTTTCCAGCACCCACCCCAATGTCTTTAATGTGCCCAGTTCCTGGGAAAAAATCCCCAAACTTGTGAAATGACACTGTCATGACTCTATCAGTAGTGTAAAATGCCTCCTCGACCCCATCTCCATGGTGAACATCAATATCAATATACAGCACACGCTGACCATCACCAATGAACAGATAGCATGAAGAATATAGTCAGAAAAGGAACAAAGGAAAATTAACTCTAATAAAGTTGACAAAGCAAACACTAACAAGTAACAGAGAAGCCGTTTGTGTAAAAGTAAAATCATAATTTTGGTTTTCACATTCACAAGAACTACAAAAAATTTAAAGGATAAAATATGATTATAGTTCCACAGAATATCTGAAAATTCAGCTTTTAGTCCCCACATTCACTAAAATTGATATTTTAGGAAAATTGATTTTGAATGAAATTGAATTTGATTAAAATTGATTGGAGTTAAAAGGATTATATCTATTATTTTTAATTTAAAGATTGTATCAAAGTTCAGCACGAATTCCAATTTTGACTAACAGCATATTTAACCCAATCCAACTGCTGCCTACTGTCGCAACATCTCATAATCACCCTAGACCCAGAATCAATTCCTCAACGAGGAGCTAGGCATGCCAAAACTCACCGAATCACAATAACTAATGTTTCAATGTGATTCTAAACAATCTAAGACGAAACCAAACACGCACCTAGACTCTCTTCAAGTACTAAAAAGGTGTCTATTTTGAAAATATAAACGGGGTATTCGTGTGTTGGATTGGTTGGGGTTCACAGTAAAATTAAATTCATATCGATCCTATTTAATTGCGTTGGTTTGCTCCGAAAACAGATAATAAAAAAAATACCCTATGAACTTTGAGAAGTTCAAGAATGCCAAGAACAATGTCGTTGACGTAGCAGAAGCCGGAGGCCTCAGCCTTCTTGGCGTGGTGCAGGCCGCCGGCCCAGTTGATGGCGATGTCGGCGTCGGCGCGGTTGAGTCGTACGGCGGCGCCAATGGAGCCGCCGGCAGATGCGCGACAGAAGTCGAAGAGGCCGTCGAAAACGGGGCAGTCCTCCCCGACGTTGAAGCGCTTGAGCTGGCGGTAGTGGGAGTGAGAGTTCTCGGATAGGATTTGCGGCGAAACGGAAGACAGGAACTCGACGTAGTCATCGGAGTGGAAGCGACCGATGTCTGCTTCCGCCGCCGGAAAAGGACGATTGACCTGCATCCGGCGGTGGAGACCGTAGTGGACGATGAGGTTGTGGGCCATGCGAATGCGGTGCGGCTTCATTGGATGTCCTTGACCGTAGTAGTAGTCGCCGATGCAGGGTTCGTAGAAATACGTGACTCTCCGCTTCATGGCGTCCGTACCCACCGACGGTAACGACGCGCCACTCTCCGTCTCTGCTCTCTCCCCTCTCGCCATATCTCTCTGCTCCGACCAACAAAAAAACCCTTCTTCTGTGTTCCCTCTACTACAACATCAACACTCTCCCTTCCACCTTTCAAATTTTATAGGGTACGCACGCACCATTTGATTATTCTGTCATTGCAATTCCAAATCAAAAGTAATCAATTTTGCATAGCTTGTAATAGAATTCATGCTTAATTTTAAAGAATATATTTATTTTTAGATACACATATTAAATATTTGGAATATAATTTCACCGTGTTAATTTTTAATATAATAGAAATCGTAATGAATACTAATATTAATAATATTTTTTAAATATTTAATAAATAAATATTATTATGAGTTTAATCTATTTTTGGTTAAATATTTTTGTCCTTGTAGGTAGTCATTGTTCTTTTAAAAAATGATTCAATTTAGTTTTTACCGTTAATTTGATCAAACAGTGTTAAAGTCAACGTCATGTGTCAATTTTTTTTTTAATTTTTTTATTTTTTCACGTGTCACTTTATAATTGTGCTACAGTGTCAAAATGATTCAATTTGGTCCCTATATTTGTTTTTAGTTTTAATTTAGTCCCAATTTTTGTAAAAAATGAAGCAATATTGTCACTCCTTAAATTGAGTCTCAATTAACGACAGCCAACATGAACATCAACATGAACCATAACATGAGTAAAAACGGATTCGTTTTAGGTTTAATGAAAAGATCCTCTTGACTCGCTAACTCGATTGTAGACTTGCGATTTTAACCGAGTTCATTGAGTTTATAGCGAGTTTACCGAGTTTGCTTCAAAAGCATGTTTGCTTCCAAGTCAACTCACTCGGGATGAGTGAAAACGCAAACTCTGACAAATTAATGAGTTAATTCGCGAGTTTGATAACCATGGTGGTCTCCAAGTTTCTCTTTCTTCTCTTTCATGAGACACATGCTCTTGCCACTTGCCAAGATACCATTGGCACATGTGTCTCCTTTGACCTCCAAGTTAGTAGAATTAGGGTTTTTGCTCCTCATTTTGTGAGACATCTCTATGGTTTCTTAGGCTATAAATATAGGTGTCTCCCCCATGTAAAAACCACCTTTGAATTAGGTATCGTTATGCTGCCAAATTTTTGTCATACTACTTTATTAGGTCACCAAAGGCTAGAGCACCAATTATAGGTTTCCTCTAGTCACCCTTCCTCTTGAGTTGGCCAAACCTCTCTTGAGAATACTCAAACACCATAAGCTCACAAAAATTGAGCCAATATCCCACCACATCAATAGCTTACTTAAGTCATATAACTTGGAGGAGGATCCTTTCATCACTAACACAACACCCACTCTGATAAAGGACTGATCCCTACCAAGGATGATGGCCCATGGCACATGCTTAGAAGAAAGGGAGTTCCATGATCCCTTTCTTCGCTTTTATTTTCTTTAGTTTAAAATTCCATTAAGTTGGCTTGGTTTACTATTTTTAAGTTGACTTGTTGACCTTGACTTTGGGTTGACTTGTTGACCTTGACTTTGGGTTGACTTGTTGACTCAAAGGATTAGCTTAACCTAAAGCCAACACGCTAATTCAAAAATAACTTGTTTCGTAGGTTCATTAAGAAGTGGGACAAGGAAGGACAAGTGGCCCATTTAGATGGCTTTTGGAGAGCACATGTGGAGGAAAGAGAAGGAGCAGAGCTTTCTAGAAACATCTAGAAGGAGCATCCACCTTGCCTTGGCCAAGAAGGCTTCTAGAATGTGTCCATGTGCTCTTTTGTTGACCTACTTTCTAGACTCTAGGTTTTCTTATTTGCATTGTAATCATTTTTAGCTTATTTGTTTTTGCTAAGAGGCCCCTAGACACTTCTATTTAAGGGGACCTCTAACACTTGTACAAGGGTTGAACATTTTAGAGAAATTAAACACCTTTTGTGTATCAACCATTGTGAGAGTCTTCCTCCTTAGGGAGTGGAGTTCTTTTAAGCCTTATCTTGAATCTTGATTCAAGTGGCGGCACACATTCACTCATCTTCAAGGTTGTTATGGCTTCTTCAAGCCTAGCCTTGTAGTGGCGTGCTTCTCACATTTTTATCATTCCTTTTCTTTCCATTTTATGTTTTCTTCTTCCTTTGTGTGTGTGACTTGGGTTTTACTCTTTTTATGTGTTCTCCACTCTTATTTGTTTTGAATCAATCCATTCTTCTCTTCTCTAGTGCCTTGGAAAGGAACCTTCACATCTAGATAGCTTGCTATATTAATATCCAATGGGGATTTCCTTGGTTTTCTTAATCAATTATCACCATATTCATTAATCTTCTTAAGGAACAAGATAATCCTACATCATTTGATATCTAGAGCTTTGGTTGTCCTTGAATATGGTGTTTTCATGTTCTAACCTTGTCTTGTGTAGCTATCTTTGAATGGTCCACATAAAAACAGTGTTGGCAGCAACGTGTGCATTTTTGAAAAAAATACTACAGCTAGATCAGTGGTCCAAATGTAACGTTCTTTATATCAAAAGAAAGCCCTGTGAGTCTAGTTTCCAAAACAAAAAGAATGAACGCATTTGGAGTTTTGTGGAGAGAGTTATGATCAAATGAGTGAGCAAAGGTCAGAATTGCTGAGAATACGAAAAACAAAGTTTTTAGGTTATGTTATGGCAATTTTGGCTTCGGTTTTGTGACTCTTTTGCTCCTAAATGTGGTTGGATAATATGTCTTTGGATGCTTAGTCATTGAGCTTAAAATCCATGAGTTTAAATGCATATAGTTACATGTGTGTGTCTTTGCGTATGTCATGTTGAGTCTTTAAATGTGTCCAACTTTTGCTTGAGTGATATGTCATATGTTAGCTTGAAGTTTTCATGTTCTTGTGATTCCAAGTATTTGAATATGGCATTCACTGTAACATCCCATCTGGATATTACGGATTTTAATAATAAATAAAGAAATAATAAAACAGATTCATTTAATAATACCTTATTTCCCAAAACGCGGGAAATTTAAAACTTTTATTATAAAATTAAAGTACTCAAAATCCATAATTACAAAACTGGAAGTGTTATCAAATAGGCCATAAGCCTTCACAATTTATTAAAAATCCACAGATATAAAACTTAAATATAAAACATAAAACTCCCAAGTTATCCCCGCTCCGTGGCTAAGCCTCACCAGCACCACCTGCATCAACATCATCTGCTCACGTGTACCGCACACACGATCATCGCCAAACACAAGCAGATAAGGTAAGCTTAACAAAATAAACATATAATTATATTTATATACATACATAAGTCACTTATATATATTTCATGCAATCACCCAAAGATTTCCCCAATTGATTCCATCTCACATGGCCACAACCATGTCTTTCATGTTCTACTTCTTCCAGTGATTACCTCAAGGTGACTTGCTGCCATACTTATCGGCCACAACCGATAGAGCACGTGCAGGAAACCATTGCTACGGATCATACACCGTAACGCCAGGTGGAGTTCCCAAATACGAACATAGTCCGCAAAGTCCCAAGACTACCAAACTCATCGGTTAAATACTGAAGAGGGTAACCTATCTGGACCCATCCATACGGGCCACAACCAGCACACTCACACCGGCAACACTCGCCAACCCGAGCTCAACTCAAGGGTTCCTTGTGTTTATCCCTCATCCCAAGCTCAACTCGAGGGATGCCATTCCGAGCTCAACTCAAGGAATGCCACGTGCTTAACCCCTATCCCGAGCTTAACTCAAGGGATACGTTCTAAGCTCAACTCAAGGAACACCAGCAATCCCACCTTTGAAGCATCACCAAAAGCCTTGTAGATCACGCTTGCAGAACCAACAACCCAAAGTGGCAGCATCAAAATTGCCTGGCGGGGGACACGTACCACCAGGTGCTACCAGCTTCCAGACCGCCTGGCAGGGGACACGTACCGCCAAGTGCCAAGCGCCTCAGAACACTCACTGTTTCCTTATACCGCATGGCGGAACCCTCCTGTCCGCCAGGCGCCACACATTAATTGTCTCTTTGGAATTCCCGCCTAGCGGTTCGCATTACACCGCCAGGTGCTATACCAAAATAGCCCCTATTCTGATTTTTCTGCACTTTTATTCAAATGCTAGCCCTCCACCGAGTCCTTGCACACTTCCAGAAAGTCAATTCTGTTAGTAGTTGTATTATTGCCATTCTCTATCCTCTACAGCACACGATTCTCATTATATCCCCAAGTTAATTTACTCCATATCAATTGAATCACTAACATGTCAATAGTCTGGAATTTCCTCCAAGAATGCCTTTATATACCCTCAGGTTTGTCACTTTTCACTCTGCAGTTTTCATACCATTCCCAACTCTTAACACACTTGGGTCTTTGCCACTACTCAGTTATCACTCTCAACTCATTACTCAACTCCTAGAAATGTTGATTACATTATAGGTGAATTTGGCGTCTAATAGCACTTCCAATGCCTCAATCTCTTCCCTTTCTGTATTCCCCCCCCCCAACTCACTTATTAGTACTGGTTTAGGCAAGAATTTGTATTGTGTTAAAGTCCCAATTCTTCCTATCTCTACTCAATCCTCCGCTTCACATATGCCTAATTCCAAAATCACATTTCCTAATTCCATTCGCTTCCCTATCTGAACATCAAAATACCCAACATCAACGTTGTCCCTCGCAACCACGCAGAATCAATGCTGATGTGATGGCGCCAGGCGGCCCATGTGTTTCTGGGCAATTTCCCAGGCTTTTAGCACCCGCGAAGAATCTCCCACACCATTTGGATGCTCTTCTATTTCAATCTCAGTTGATTCCCTCGAAGAACATGATGCTAGTGACACCAATAATCACTTTGACTAATTCCAACAGAAATTGTTTCAGTTTAATTAACACTATCAGGCTTAATTCTACCAAACCTCGAATATCAAACCCTTCAACCTCATTTATACTGTTCCATCAAATTACACCATCAATTACACTAAAAATCAATGAAATACACGTTATATCATCCCTTAACAACTACCACTTGGCTTTTCCGCGATCAAACTCATTCCAAAACGCACAGAATCATAAAATCGAGCCAAACAGACTCGTGTCGCCTGGCGGAAATACATCACCGCCAGGCAGTTCATCAGAGAAATCCAGAAAGGGGTTATAGGCTTGCGTTGCTTGGCGGTACATGGCTTCACAACCAGGCAGTGCCTCCAGGAAACCCAGAAACACACAAAATGGTATTAGCTGCCTGGCGACTATGTATAGCCCGCTAGGCAGTTTCTGGAAAATTTCCTAAAATCAGAAATTCACAGATAAACAGGGATCATGCATTCAAGTTATCATACTTTTCATGTAATTATTAAGACGAATAAAGAAATCGGAGTCCAGCTCCCCTAACCTGGTTTTCCTTTGCTTAAAATATAGTGCTTGAGTCCTTTCCTTGGTTTCCAATAGTTCCTCTAAGTTCCTCCACTGTCCAGCCCCTCAATTGCACTCCCTAACCACTATTTCTCTCTGATTTCGTTCAACTCTCAATACCCTCAAGTGTTCAGACTCAAAAACCTTTCTCTCTCTATCAATTAGCCTTTTATTTGTGTCCTTAATGCTTGATTAATTACCCAAAACGAAAATAGGCTTAATGGCAATGTTAATTACCATTCAATGGTCCTTTATGGTATGTTTTTCAGCCACTTCTAGGTTGTCCATTCATCTAGGGTTTCCTTCAACTCTTCATATTCAAACCCAAAACTAAAATTAGCAAAAATAAAGTTTAAGTTAACTTCTCCAAGACTTGAACCCACCACCATGCCAATGCCAAATCAATGCTAAACCATCAAGCCAATTCATGTTTCTTACTAACTACTATAATTCAACGATTATATCATCCCTTATCATGATCACATATATAAAAATATAATAACAAATAAATGGCATACATAGGACTTGAACTCAATCCCCTCACACAATAAAGTACTCTCAACCAATTGAACTAGTATCTTTACATGTCATACAATTTAGAATTTAATGTCATAAAGGCTCCCACTACCCACATTTATTAATTAATTATTTAATTAATTAAATTTCGTGGGTCTTACATTCACTTTATGTCTTGCTTGATGTATGCTCCCTGAAATTGATTTTGGCCTAAAATTTGAGGAACTAAGTGTCCAAGCCACCTAAAAACATTGTCTTTCTATCTTATGAAACTTGTGAAAGAGGAAAAATCTTAACACCTTTTTACTCATTTGCCAAGGGCAAACTTGCTCTTTGGTGAACAAAAGTGCAATTTTGATTAGGTGTTATGCTAGTAGTTTTCATATTAAAATTGTGGGTGATATTGGCTAATTAGTTCCATTCTTAACTTGGCTATTATCTTTCTTACTATATGCATGATTTAAGACTTTGTGTGGCATGTTCAAGTACTTTCCATAGAGTCTTTAAATGTGTTTTTCTTGTTTGTTTTGGTAAAAGTTTTGTCACATAATTTCCTTTCATTAGAGTTTAACTTCCTTGGCTGTGTGATTTTCTTGTTTGTCCTTAAGTAATCTTTGTTTTGTCTTAGTGGTTTTCTTCCTTTGTTCTCTTTTAAGTTTGGCGGCCGACCCATTTGAGTTTGTGTTTGAGAAGGTTTCAAAAACTTTAAAAGTATTTCACTCCTTTTGGTGGATTTGAATGTAGCCTTGCCTTGTTGCTTTGGAGGAGAGTGACCTAAACACTTGGGTGAAATTCTTTGGACCGTACTTAGTCTTGGGTTTGGTTACCAATTGTTACTAATATATCTTCTTTTTTTCTTGGATTTTGAGTTTTGTGGTAGGAAAGTGAGATGGTGACTCTCGTGGCCACTCAAGTTGCATTGGGAGACCTTGGTAAAATCTTGCAACAAATGGAGCTAAATAGAAGAGAAGATAGAGCTCATCATGAAAGAGTCCTCCAAGCACACATTCAAATGCAAATGCAACAAATTCAACAAATGCAACAACAATTGCAACAATTCCAACAACAAATAGAGGCTAGGAAAATAGAGCATTCTAGGCGCCAACCATCACAAAAGAAGGAAACTCCAAAAATTCCTAAGTTCTATGGTGGATGTGATCCCAAAATCTACCTTGATTGGGAAGCTCAAGTGGAATAAATTTTCAATGAAAATCATGTAAAGAATCAAGCACAAGTTGATCTAGTAGTGTTAGGATTTTTGGAGTATGCCAAAACTTGGTAGCATAAAGTTTGTAAAATTTATGACCAAGGGGCACCCGCGACTTCTTGGATGGACATTAAAACTCTTATGTGCGCTAGATTTGTTCCTCCCTCCTATAGGAAAGAACTTCTTTTGAAGCTCCAAAGGCTTCACCAAGGTTCTATGTGTGTGAGTGAGTACTTTAAAGAATTAGAGTCTCAAATGTTTAGGGTTGGAATAAAAGAAACTAAGAAAGAAAAAATGAATAGGTTTGTGAATGGTCTTAGGAGAGACATACAAGACCAAGTAGAGTTGTATGAGTACTCAACTCTTCAAAATGTTTTCACACTTGCCCTTAGGATTGAAACTCATTTGAAAAGAAAGAATAGGGCAAGGACGAGTTACTCACCCAACCACTACTATAGTCACTCACGGAAGGGAAAAGCTAAAGAGAAACATGATAAATCTTCTTTTAAGTCTCACCAAGCACCATCAAGTAAAAATAAGTCACCAAGTGGTCACACTCACCATTCCATTTCTCAAAGATCAAGTTCCATTAAATGTTTTAAATGTTTGGGGTATAAACACATTGCTTTGAATTGCCCAACCAAGAGGACAATGATCTTAAAGAAGAGTGATGATGAGAGTGAACATTTTTCTTCCCCTTTCCCTAAAAGTACTTCTTCCCAAACTTCTACTTCTTCAATTGAAAGGACTAAACCCCTTGAAAGTGGATTGTTAATGGTAAGGCGCCAACTAGGGCAAGTTCCCAAAGAATTTGATCCTTCTCAAAGACAAAACCTTTTCCGTGGGGGTGCCTTATCAATGACAAGATATGTCCCTTTATCATAGATAGTGGAAGTTGTGTAAATATGGCTAGCCCAAGGGTGGTGGACAAGTTTGGCTTGAAAACCATTCCTCATGCCAAACCCTACAAGCTATCATGGCTTAAGGAAGAAGAAATAGAAGTAACTAAACAAGTCCTCATTAACTTTTCAATTGGTAATTTTAAGGATGAGGTATTATGTGACATTGTGCCTATGGAAGCCAACCATATTTTGCTAGGTAGGCCATGGCAATTTGATAGAAAAGTTGTTTATGATGGCCATGCAAACACCTATGTTTTCTCCTCCCTAGGAAAGAAGTTCACAATCCTACCTCTCCCACCCCCATAAGAAAATGAGGACAAAAATAAAATAAAAGATGAAAAGAAAAAGAAAAAGGGCAAGCTTTCACCAAGGAGTTACTTGCCTACAAAAAGAGTTTTTCAAGGCAAGAGGTGCAACACCACTCTTCATTCTCTTCCCAAATAGAGAGATGAACAAAAACACAAGCAAGAAAGGGAGAGTGGCATTAAAAAGAAAGAGGGCATCTCAAAGACTAGGGATGAAATCATTAAAGATTAAGAAAGTTCTCATCAACTCAAGTCAAGCTCCATCAAAGACTTCAAGAATTTGAGGTCAAATTCTCTCCAACAAGGGAAGAATGATAAAGGATTGATCCCTACCAAGGATGATGGCTCATGGCACATGCTTAGAAGAAAGGGAGTTCTTTGATCCCTTCCTTTGCTTTTATTTTCTTTAGTTTAAAATCCCATTAAGTTGACTTGGTTGACTACTTTTAAGTTGACTTGTTAACCTTGACTTTGTGTTTTACTCAAAGGATTAGCTTAACCTAAAGCCAACATGCTAATTCAAAAATAACTTGTTTTGTAGGTTCATTAAGAGGTGGGACAAGGAGGACAAGTGGCCCATTTAGATGGCATTTGGAGAGCACATGTGGAGGAAAAAGAAGGAGCAAAGTTTTCTAGAAATATCTAGAAGGAGCATCCACCTTGCCTTGGCCAAGAAGGCTTCTAGAATGTGTCCATGTCCTCCTTTGTTGACCTACTTTCTAGATTCTAGGTTTCGTTATTTGCATTGTAATCCTTTTTAGCTTATTTATTTTTGCTAAGAGGCCCCTAGACACTTCTATTTAAGGGGACCTCTAACACTTGTACAAGGTTTGAACATTTTGGAGAAATTAAACACCTTTGTGTATCAATCATTGCGAGAGTCTTCCTCCTTAGGGAGTGGAGTTCTTTTAAGCCTCATCTTGAATCTTGATTCAAGTGGCGGCACATATTCACTCATCTTCAAGGTTGTCATGACTTCTTCTAGCCTAGCCTTGTAATGGCGTGCTTCTCACATTTTATCATTCCTTTCCTTTCCATTTTATGTTTTCTTCTGCCTTTGTGTGTGTGACTTGGGTCTTACTCTTTGTATGTGTTCTCCACTCTTATTTATTTGAATCAATCCATTCTTCTCTTCTCTAGAACCTTAGAAAGGAACCTTCACATCTAGATAGCTTGCTATCTTAATGTCTAGTGGGGATTTCCTTGATTTTCTTAATCAATCATCATCGTATTCATTGATCTTCTAAAAGAAACAAGATAATCCTACATCACACTCCATTTCTCCTTCCCTTTTCTCCGTGCTTATCTCCAAAAACACCTAACACCTCCAATTTCGCCTTCCAAATTTTTTTGTTTTTATATTTAAACTTGTGACAAATTTGTTATCACTAGTCAACAACAAATGTGATACTGATGTTGAAGGTTACTTCCCTTCAGTTATGTTAGGCAGGTGCACCCATTGGATTTTTAATATGAAATAAAAGAGGATCATAAACATGAAAAATGTTTGTTACTTTTAGTTTGATTTATTGAAGGGATTAAAAGAGAAAACAAATTATCTTTTAAGATGTAAAAACGAATATTGACTTACTAATTTTCTCCATCTATATTACATACTCTAATTCTCTATTATTTACATATTTAGGGATCATATTTAGGTTTTAGTATAAAAATAGAAAAGTATAGAAGATGAATTAGGGGAGGGGAAGGAGAAATTAGAGGTATTGGGTATTTTTTTTGAGATAAGCACACATATAAGGAAGGAGAAATAGAAGAAATAAAAAATAGGAGGGATGATGCTTAACTGTAGAGTGCGTGTGGAGGGTGCTTGCAAGGTTAAGGTGGATGATGGGAAATTTGGGGAAAAAGAAAAAGGATGGAAGCATCCATGCATCATGAAAAATATTTAAAGTCACGCATAAATAGTTTAAACATCAACATGAGATGTTCTTTGTCGCATTAAAAAAAATTTTAACATCGTTGAATGACAATGACTACATCCATTCATTTTTAAAGCTTGGGGAGCAAACTACATCAAAGTTTGGGACAAGGATGAAATCTAATTTCATGTCACAATTAAGGGACTACAAACATATTTAATCCTATTATTATTCTTCAATCCATTTTTTTAATTCTTAAATACCACAATATGTATCTATTATACTACTAAGAAAAGAAGTTACAATGAAATTTATCCTTCTAACTATATCTATTACACTCACATTTATATAAGATTTTTATTTTTTTAGTTATTAATGCTAGGAAAGATTTTTCTCTTTACCCATGTTTATTATATTAATGATTGAAAAAAATGGTTTTGTTGTCATTATAAGTTTATTTATTTGGTTTACTCTGTGTGTGTGTTTTGGTAAAATTTTGAAAATTTCTTTTGCTACCAACAAAGACATGTTCTTGTGCTAGCACTTCTTACTCCTCAAATCTTCATTGTGTGAAAGATGGAGACAAGAGAGATGGTGGTGTCAGTTCAACCATAAAGAAGTGCATGGTTAACCTTTGAAAAATACCAAGCACTTGGCTACATTGTTCTTTTCTTTTACTGAAAAGAGTGTTTGTCTTCTAATTGAAGAAGTTGATCAAAAGCAAGAACAATGTTTTCTTGTTTGTTTGAGACTGAAGCAAAAGGTCATAGGTTAAAACAAGAAGTAAGAGTTTAAGGTTTAGGATTTGTTGAGATTCATTCAAAAAAATAATAATTTATTAAGAAGTTTTTTCAATTTGTGATCGAGAATCATGTTTCTTTTTTTGTCTATTGTCATTGTTTTTTATGCTTTCAATTTAAACTTTTGATTGAAGAAGTTGAAAAAAGGAGGACATTGTTTGATTTTGAGAATAAAGCAAAAGGTCATAAACTAAAGCAAGAGGTAAGAATTTGGGATTTAGGGTTTGTTTGTTAGGGGTTTTTACGAAAATTTTTCAAATATTGCTTTGATTTTTGCTTAAGTTGTTTCTTTTTTTCTTAGAAGCATTTGGTTTTTCATTAAAAATGTATCTCTTTTTTTATAATCAACATTTATAATGCTTATGATGCAATCTTTTATCTTTTTATTCAATTATCTAAACAAAACAAGGACAACTTTTGTAAGTTTGAGACTGAAGTAAAGGTAAAAGTTTAGTGTCTTTGTATGACTAAAGAAAAGGTAAGAGATAAAGTACTAACTTACTTTTAATAGAATTTGTGATTCTTGTATTGTTTTGTACTTGGATGATTTTAGATTTTTTTTAATATAGGTTTATTTTGTCTTAGATATGTATTGGTCAAATAGTTACATTGATATTGTTGTCTTTACTTAAACTTTTCTAGTGGCATCATCTTAATTGGCTTTTGTGATCTTGAGAGTAAATCAAATTTAAGATTTTAGGGTCGTTGTAAGACTAAATAAAAATGTAAAAGCTAAGATGCAAACTATCTCTCAATTGAGTTTGTGTTCTTTCTGAATTTTGAATGATTTTGATCATTTTATTTCAACTTTATTTTGTTTTAAATATATATTAGTAATCTATTTATAATGTTGTTACCTTTACTTGGACTTTTGTAGTGGTGTCTATATTAGCCTAAATTTTGTGAGTTGAGACTGAACTATATGTAAGAGCTTAGGATCTTCGTAAAAGTAAAATGAAAGGTAAGAGAAAATATACACCAACTATCTTTGAATACAATTTTTGTTTCCAACATTATTTTAGAATTGCATGGTTTTGATTTTTTAGTATAGTTATTTTTGTTTAAATATATACCAATAATGTATTTATAATGTTGTTGTTTTTACTTAAACTTTTGTGATAATGTTTATATTAACTTGCTTTTGTGAGTTTGAGACTAAAGTAAATGCGAACTCAAATTCTCAAATTCTCAATAATACTAAAGCAAATATAAAAACAAGAGTACTAAATATCTTTTAATATAGTCTATGATTCTTGCATTGTTTTGAATTTGAATAGTTTTGACTTTTTTAATATAGGTTTTTTTTAAATCACTAGTGCAAAAATCGCTATCCAAGACGTTAATTAACGATGCTAACACGACCACCGTAAAAAAAAAAATAGAGCTGTCAAAATGGGTCACCGGACCCAACCCGGCTCAGCCCACGATGGGTTGGCCACTTAGTGAGTCAACCCAACCCGGCTCATTTATTAGCGAGACAAAAAAAATAGAACCCGACCCGACCCACCACGAGTTGGCGGGTTAAACGGGTTAGCTCATTGACTCACTTAATGGAAAAAAAAAACACACAATATTTTTTTCTTCAATCCCAAGAAAACTAAACTATAATTCCGATTAAAATCTAAATAAACTTCAATACAATCCAAATAAAATCCCAAATTATGTTAAACTCCAAATACAAACCAAAATCACAAAAATATAAATTACTATCTAACATCAAATCATTCTTGTCACTTATCAAACTATAGTATTAGAGTCTTGAATGGATAAATTCACAACATTTTCATCTCTTGAAGCATCTTTTTTATCTCCATCTACAATAAAACAAGAGAAAAAGAATGTTAACTAATAATATTAAAAGATTAAGTATTAAATAATTAAATTAATTTTACAGTACTAATAATAATGTTACTTGTTAGTTCAAAACCATGCAACCAATTTTGTGTTAAAATGAGGGCCTCAACATTCTCTAGAAGAATGGAAGAACGATATTTGGTTAGCACACGAGAACCAAGACTAAAGGCAGACTCACTAGCAACGATAGTGATTGGAATGCTAAGCACGTCACAAGCCATCTTAGATAAGTTTGGATAACGATCTCGACGATCCCTCCAATAGTTCAATACATCCAACTTATCAAAACAATTTGGATCAAAATTCCCTTCATCGAAATAAAGATCCAATTCAGACCTTCCAGTGTCATTAACATGTTGGCTCAAATAATCAACATATTCCTAAGATAATATGAAAAATATTTAGTATGTCATTCATAAGTAAGAAATAAAATAAAGCACGTTGTGTTTAAGGAGAAATTCTGAGAATTAAAAACTCACATCAAATGCATCCAACACTTGTTCATCATTCGTAAAAGAAGAAAGTTGTGGTCAAGGAGAAACTTGAGAACTTGAACTCTTTGACTCATTTGGATTTAATTTGACATATTGTTATGACTCCGGCAAGTGTACCAGGTCACGCAAGTAGTAACCGGTAAGACCGAGATATCATTTCCCAAGTGACTCGTGTATACTGAAATAATCGTGCAATTAATGACTAATTTAAACTAAAGAATGAATCCATAATTTTGAGTTTCATGTACGAAAGTAATTTTTCATAAATGATTAAAATTGAACTTTGGAAGTTTAAGGCACTTAGTGAATGGAAAGGATTAGAAATGATATGAATTGATATTGTTTGGGTTAGAATTCACCAACTATGCTCTCATGGAACTACAACTTTACATCCTCTACATCAATATGTTAATGTCAACCCACAAATCTACTCAAACCCTAATTCCTTAGTGGAATGAGCCTACATTTCCTTATTAAGAATCAATCTCTTAAACTTTTAATAAGCAAATCCACATTATGCACTAGGGTTTAAGACAACTAATGGTTCAAGTCCCATTCCTAGATACAAGCTCCATTGGGTTTTCTTGTTTCAATTCAAGGTTTCAAAAGATATTTCCACACCCAATGAACCAAATATCATGCAATTGATGGTCAAATCAATGCAAGCATTAAGTGAAGAAACAAGAAGACTAGCAATTAATGAAAGAAGCATATATAATCAAAACATTTGCATTTACACAAGAGTTTCGTGGCTACATCTAACCCCAACAAAATTGGGTTTAGCTCTCCATTGTCATGGAGAGATCAAGCTTACAGATGGAAGAAATGGAAGAGAAAGAGATACAAAGAGGAAGATGGAGTTGTTCCCACACGCCCTAGCACTCCTCCAAGCTCTCCAAAATGTGTTCTTCGTGCCTCCACACAACCAAAGATCCATTCCTCTCAAGCAAACTAAAAGAAATAGGTTAAAATTGCCACATCAACACAGGTGCCGCTCACTATCATCCCCGCATCGCTCAGTGTCCAAAAAATGCAAGCCAATCAACGTTCAGTGCTAAAAAATGCGAACCAAATGGGGCTGAGCACTGGCATTGAGCGTCCAGAAATGTGAATCAACTGGCGCTCAACACTGAAAAATGCGAGAAGAATGACGTTCAGCGTTGAAAAATGCAAGAATGGCGCTCAGCCTTGAACTGCTATGTTCATATCTTCAATTTTGACTTTTTTTCTTCTTTCTTCTCTAGTTGAAAACTTCTTTGGCTTGAGACAAAAGCTTCCTATCATTAAATTGGTCACAAAAAATAGGGATTAGTGGTATAATTATATCTATGTAACCCATATTGTATTTATTAACAAAAGCAAAGTAAAAGTGAGGATTAAGTGGATAAAAAGCTCAAGAGAAGTTGATTTTGTTAGCAAAAGATAGCCAAGATAATGGTAAAAATCTACATTATCACATATTCTTCAAACAACTTATACATATATGATGTGATCCCAACAAGGCTTATAGCTTGGGCCAACGCCTAGGCCCAAATCATGCTCAAGGCCCAATCCATGGCCTACATGCATCTCAATCCCAAAGCCCACCAAGAGGCCTAATAACAAGGGGCATGCTAAAAAAGATCCAATTAGACTTCATCCAAGATGGCCCAAAACCATATGGGCTTCTCACACTCTTCACATGGGCCAAAAAAGATGTGAAGATTTGAAGAGGTGTATCAAAGAGAAGTAAAATAGCAATAAGATTAGCCCATTGTTTAGGCCTTGTTTTCTAGAATAATAAGACAAACAATGTGTAGTTGAATTGATAAAATTGGGCTTGAGTAAGCCCAATAGGAGGTTTGACCGTGAGCTACCAAAGGTCTAAGGTGGACTAAATGGAAGTCAACATTCCTTCCTACACCTCATGGATCATGCATCCCATGGAGCCAAGTCCACACTCCACCCATGCACCTCCTTCATCCAAGGGCTAAGAGAGTGTCTTCTTTTCCAAGTCTTCATCCAAAGGATAGGAATATGCCTCCTTCTGCAAGCCACCATCCAAGGGTGATGATTAAAGCTTCTCCTCCAAGCTTGATCTAAGGGTCAAGAATTAGTCTAGCTTTTAGGCTCACATATAAAAGCCAAAATAGACCATTTGTACATTTTTACTCTTGAATTTTTGTGCAATAGAAGCCAATGAGTTGAGAACACTCCTCACTATTGCCACTTGAGAGTAATCTTTTAGAGAGTTTACTCTCTTTGCCTCTAGCCCCCTTCCTGAGCTAGAGCTACTTCTAAATCACTCACCCTTTCACCTATCCATTGCAAGCAAGAGCCTACAAACTTGCCTTCCACTCTTCCATGCTTCCTCCATCATTTCCGCTGCACTTGGAGCTCCATGTCTCCACCAAGCTTCATCAATATTATCCTTTAAAACATTAATCTTTTCTTCACAAGTAGAAGGATCAATCTTTGAATAACAAAATCGAATTGCTTCAAACTTTATCCATGGATCAAGAATAGCCCCAATAACAAGAATATTACAATAGTGATCCCAATACTTACTAAACTTGTTCATCATACTCAATGACATATCTTTTATCGTTGGATCATCACTTTTTGCATTTTCCCACAACAAACATTCAATTTTCCAAACTTGCATGAAGTAACGATTTGAAGTTGGATAAGAAGAACCTGAAATAAAATTATTCATTACATAAAATGGCTTCAAGAACTCACATTTTTTCAGCCCTTTTCCACTCATCATTTGATCGACAATGAATATAATTTCTATCACAGATAGCCAAGGTTGCAAAGCAATTCTTTAATCCACTTATATTCAACAAAATTATATGGAAGCCCATGTTGAATAATAGCCATTGAAATAAGGTCATCTACAACTTTTTGGTCAATTTCCCTAGATCTTAATTTCCCGGTATGATCAATTATCATTTTCCCCACGTCATTGTCTTTTAATTTCTTTAGGACCGTATACTTTGACAAATGATGTAACATTGTTTAGGTCCCTGTATTTTAACCACCAGAAACATACTTTGCACCACATGCATTACATTTTGCCTTTTCTTTACCTTCTTTTATACCAATTTTTGTAAAATGATTCCAAACCTTAGAAGTAGTTCCCCTAGGTCTCTTACTTTCTCTATCAATATTTGTGCCCTCATTATCAATCTCTTCTATGATTGATGGCAAAGAATCATTCAAATTATCATTAAGTAGCATAACTTTAAAGCAATATATAAAGGAGCAACAAATTACCAATATTCACCCTTTTGAGCATGGTTGGTAAGACACTTATAATTATTCGATGCCACTTATATAACAACTACATAAACCTGCACGTTGAAAAAAGAACACATGAAAAATGTGGTGTTTTTGTTTGGTTATTTTTTAATAATAACAAAAAATATAGTTATTATTAATTTGTTTTATTATTACTAAAATCAACTTTTATTCGTAAGATTTAAAAATTAAAATGTAGTTCAATAATGCAACTTCATAAATATTAGAGCATCTCCATTAGAAAGTGGTTTCATAATTTCTGCTGCACTCAAATAAGTGGAGAATTAAATTTTAGACCATCGAAGATAACATAAAATAAAAATTCACAAACTGGACCATGTTTATGACAAATATGATACTAAAAAAAAAATTCTGGAGGGTATTAATAAGTTTGATTTTTCTCCACGTAACTTAACAACTTCATCTCATTAAAATATAAAATTTGAGTGTAAGGATTGATTGTAGTATTGATAAGCCTGAATTAGTATTTTCAGCCCCAATCACCACATTTTCAATAGTATTTTTTTATCATGAAACAGGGGCCATAAAAATTGAAACGAACACACGGACCGCAAAAATAGAAACCAATGCGTTAGGAAAATTTGTTTTCAAAGGGGTTTAGCCAATTAAAAATATTTTACAGGGTTTAAAATAAATTATGAAGTGAAAGTGAGGGAGAAAGATGAGAGATAGAAATTAGAACCGTGAAAATGATGAACAAACAAATAATGTGAAGTTTGGAAGCAGCAGTTTCAAGACGACAACACCAAACAAAAGATGCAGCGGTGAATTAAAGAGAATAGCATTTAGGTTTAGGGTTTTATTTTTTTAATATATATATATATATATATATATATATATATATATATATATATATATTATTTTAAATATATTGGCGGGTTGGTGAGCCAACCCGGCTCATCACAGGTTCAACCCGAATGAACCGGGTTCTTAGTGGGTTGGATTCATTTTTAACCCATACTAAAATTTGTAATTTTTTTTCAATCCAACCCAGCCCGAACTCGTGATCCCGAACTCGTGATGAGTCGGGTTGGCTCACGGGTTATAACCCATTTTGGCAACTCTAATAAGAAAAGATGCAGTGACAATACTATAATTATTGTGAAATTTTTATCGATGGTTGATTGAGGAACTGTCATTAAAAGTCCTGTCAAGACATACGACGATAGTTCTACTGAGAATCGTCGTTAAAAGTCTTACATATTACGATGGTTCTATGACAAACCATCATTAAAAGTCATGCCAAGATATAAGAAAACAATTTTATGGTGAACCTTCGTTAACAGTCTTACATATAATGATTGTTTTATGGTCAACCGTAATTAAAAGTAATGCTTTTTTAAAGAAGACTCTCTTTTTTAACTTTCCTGCTCGCATTGTGTTTTCGCTTTTAACGTAACTTTTTTCTTTTCTTCTTTCTCATTTTCTCTTTCTGCATGTCGCCCTTTTAAGCTCGTCACTCATCACACCTTTAAGCTTGTTAGTCGTCATACCACGAGGGCTTTCGGGTCGTCTTGTCGCCAAGGTTGTTGCTTTTTTGTCTGGGCTCGCTCCGCATTTGCATGGAGTGGATTCCTCCATCACTAGTCTTTATGTCATCATTGTTAAAGCTCATAGTTGTTGACATATTCAAAGTTGTCGCCATGGTCATTCTCGCACTAAGTGTCGTCGTTGTTGGTCACTCACCAAACCACCAAGGTTGAAAAGAACTATTAAACAATGTCATCATTGGTCGCCACTTGATACAAATGACGACAATTTAATTCACCTGTTGTTAATTATTTGAACTTATAATAAAAACTAACAATGTCAGATCTTGGCCAACAATTTTGGGGGAGCCAATATAATAAACTTAAAATTTATATATATTTAATTATTGTTACTAATACATTAACAGTACTGCTTAAAAATAATTAATACACATTGAAATTTTCAAAATTTCATAGTTAACTATGATATTAAAATAATTCTAACCTAATAATCATTAATATATATTTACTTTATTTGGAAGGCAAAAATGCCCATAAGTATTTGTCAACACCCAATTTCGTCCGGGAAACAATGATAAAAATAAAATAATTAATTAATTAATTAATTAATTAAAGTTCAATTGAGAAGAATAAATAAATAAATAATTAAGAAAAGAAAAGAAAAAATATGTTTTGGTTTGAGAAAAATAATTAT
>Ga0214542_1005413_pt1 | contig 24249 bp, 15 predicted proteins | sample CNSS1metaG_FD_160096 | JGI IMG/M metagenome (GOLD analysis project Ga0214542, IMG submission 160096) | Root nodule microbial communities from cowpea collected in UCLA plant growth center, Los Angeles, California, USA - CNSS1 | ecosystem: Host-associated > Plants > Roots > Nodule | place: USA...
ATTCATTAGTTTAAATTAGTCACTAATTACGCAAATATTTAGTATACACGAGTCTCTTGGGAAACGATATCCCGGTCTTACCGGTTACTACTTGCGCGACTTGGTACACTTGCCAAAGTCTTAACATGCGTGCATAACTCCTTCAAGAACTTGGCATATCTGGGAATCTGTTTGATGACGTCCAAAAGAGGTATGTTCACCTCCACCTTCCTAAATGTTTCTAGGATCTCTCTGTCAACCTCTTCCATCTTCTTGCTTGGAATAGCTCTCGGAGGGAAAGGAAGAGGTGTGGAAGGTGCAATAGATGTGGAAGGATGGGTTACATGAGCATCATCATGCTTTCTCTTATGTGTAGCAGTAGGGTCAACTTCCTTTTGAGGTGTAGGCTCAGTAATGGGAACTTTAATGTTCTTCCCAGATCTCAATGTGATGACACTCACATTTTTGGGATTATCCACCGTTTGTGATGGCAAATTATCATAATTTTGAGCCTGTGCTTGATTAAGTTGCGTAGCCATCTACCCCATTTGATTTGTCAAAGACTGGATTGAGGCTCTAGTCTCCTGCTAGAGTTGCCTATTCTGTGGTATCATCATCCTGACCAACTCTTCTAGTGAAGTAGAAGAGGAAGGTGTAGGTGCAACAAGAGTTAGAGCTGGTGTGGGTACAGGTTGAACATGAGCAGCTTGTGTAGGCATAACTCTTTGTTGAGGAGGTGGTTGAGCGTTTTGAAACTGTTGGTTTTGCTGTTGTTGGTTGCCCTAGTTTCCCCATCTCATATTAGGATGATTCCTCCATCCTGGATTGTATCTATTTGTTGAATATTCATGGATTTGTTGCTGGTGTTGGGGCCTATTGTTGTTGAAAATATTAGCTGCATACGCCTAAGGAGTATCCACTAGTGTAAAGGAAGAAGAAGCAGCTTGTTGTTGCAATGTTGGCAAAGAGTCTGTGAAATGATCAACGAATGTACAAAGGTCACAAACTCTTGTAGTTGGAGCTCTCTGATTGGAAGCAAGTTGATTAACTAGTGTAGTAAGAGCATCAATCTTACTCTCCAACTTCTTGGTGTATTCGGCTGCCCCTACATCATGAATTCTTTATGCCAAATTGTTGAGAATTGGAAGCCATGTTCTCAATTAGTTGCCTAGTTGTAGTTGGGGTCATGTTACCAAGAGCACCACCACTTGCGGCATCAATCCTATTTCTATCTATGTGGTGCAGGCCTTCATAAAAATACTATAGAAAAAGATGTTCAGAGATTTGATGGTGGGGGCAACTTGAACAAAAATTCTTGAACCTCTCCCAGTACTCATGGAGGGTCTCTTCAGATTGTTGCATGATGCCAGAAATTTCCTTCCTTATTGTTGTTGTCCTTGATGCTGGGAAGAATTTGGCAAGGAATAATCTCTTCAAGTCATCCCAACTCGTGATGGACCTGGGTGCAAGGTAGTACAACCAGTCTTTTGCATTGCCCTACAAGGAATGAGGAAAGGCCTTCAAGTAGACATGGTCTTCTTGGACATTTGCGGGTTTCATGGTGGAACACACGACATAAAATTGCTTCAAGTGTTTGCACGGGTCCTCACCTGCAAGGCCATGAAACTTTGACAACAAGTGTATTAATCTAGTTTTTAAGACATACGGAACTTCCTCCTCAAGATATTGAATGCATAAACTATCATAAGTGAACTCTGGTGTAGTGAGCTCACTCATGGTCCTCTCATGAGGTGGAGGAGGTTGAGCCATATTATCAGTATGAAAATTAGAATGATCAGAATAAATAGTATGCTCAGAATGCAAGGAATGCACAAAATGAGGAGTGTCAGGAGTATGACGAGAATTAGAGGAATCAGGAAAAGTCACAGTATAATCAACATGCAAAGATGGATTCACTTGGGTTTCCCCTAATCATGCACCAAAATACATTAATTCTAGTGGTATTGGCATAACATAGGGTATAACTACAAGTATACTCAAATGAACTCCAAATGACTTGAAAATTGGTAGGATTATCCTTTGGGTGCTCAAACAGTACCACAAAAAATATCAGCTCAAAACCCAAAGTGCAAGTATTTTTAAAATATTTTCAAAAGTGGAAAAAATGAAGAAAATTCACAAAAAACATTGTTGAAATATAGAAAATGGCACTTTCTGTAGAATCTGAGCTTGATAACTAGCAAAGCGGGTACCAACAAGGTAGGAAATTAAATTCCACCCCAAATGCATATAAAATAATGTTGATTCTGATAACTAGAGCAAAAGTTATGGTCCTCTGAACTTTGACTAAAAAATTGTCCAAAATTTTTTTGAATCTCTCAAATCAGACCATTCCAACTGCTCTAGCCATTTTTCCCATTAAGTTCAATGTCTTAGAAGTGGGGAGCAAAAATTTCAAGTCAAAACAAGCATCGTAGCTACCAGAACAAAAATCCACAAGTTAAATGCCAGAATCGGACACTATTCATGCATTATTCACTACTCTAGATGACATTATTCATGCGCGCCGCGACAATATGTACTCTACTACACAGACAACACGCACACTACACAAAAACACTACCACAATCAACATATGCCAACTCAACTACACTTGAAATACAAACACACCAAAACACAAACACACAAACACAAACACACTGAAAATTTTACTTTGAACAAAACTATTGGTCCTCGACAACGGTGCCAAATTTGATAGAGGTCGTACCCCACCAAATTAAAACATTTAAATGCAGTATACGAAATTTAAACAAAGTCGTCTCCCAACGACCAATATTTTCGTCCAAAGCTTCAATTTCCAGATGAACACAATAATATAACACAAGGAGGGGGTTTGGCAGATTCAGTTTCAAGACAAAATTAAATTCGTAATGCAGAGAAATTTAACAGTTATATGAAAACACAATGATTCCTTAATTCAATTGAAAGTCCACCAATCACAAATTACCAAATTAATTGTTCTATTCGAATTTGCTCTCATGAGCCCTAAGTAATCAACTAAGGGAAAATTACCATGGATTCATTGTCATTAAGCACAACATATTTCAGGCAGTTAACACACCCACAGATTGAAGCAAGCTGTGACAGAACCCATAAACATTAAGCATGAATACGAGCCACTTAAGGTGCACACACGAATTTGAGATTGAGCATGCATCAGAAACATGTTTATCATCAAAACGCAACCTGAAATCAATGCAATTCTGAATAAAATCCAAAAGCGATCAACAATCTCATGGTTTCATTTCAATTTTGTCAAGGAATCATTGCAAAGAGCTTAGCTAGACATGGAAATGGAGCACACAAGCCCTTCAAAACGGAATTCACAAAAACAGGGCATTAAACCCTAACCTATGAATTGTTAAAACACAAATCAAGAGCAAAAGAGAGATTTTAAAGCTTCAATGGAATGAAAAATGCTGCTGTGATATATAAATCTGAAAACCCTATCAATGGGTGTTGTTCCAAGTCAATAAAATCCAAAAAATGAGCTGCCCAATCTACCAAATGCATTCAAAATGTAAATCCCACATTGGGTGATGTCAAATGTGCATAGAAATGACAAAAACTAGTGCAAAAACATAAAAAACGAGTGGAACACCTCCATGGACACCCACCAAACCTTGAGAGAGCGAAAATGGAGGTTGGAGAAGAGTGAAGAAGAAGGAGTGTGGTTGTTGCATGGGTCAAGACCTAAATCTTTTGGTCAAATCAACTTTGCCACCACTATTTACAAAATGGCTAGTCTACCACTCAGAATTACAAAAATGCCACTATTGGGCCTCAAATTTGACTCATTCACTTAGATGACGTGGAAATGATGTGGAAATGATGTGGCAACACTCTTCAACTAAATATTAATGTCCAAGATCAAAAATTGCTTCACCCAAATACCTAAAAATAATTAAAAACGAAAATTAGGCCAAATAAAGTGAAATTAACCCAAATTCGGAAGAATGGCCCAATAAAGCCCAATAGACGAAAACACACTAAAGATGAACAATTAAGCACTGAACAACTGTCAAATGGATACACAGGCAAGTAGAATGGAGGAAAATAATGACTCATCAGAACCCATCTTTGTTCTGGTGTTAGTGTTTCCAACTCACAAAGTTATTCTTAAAGTTGTGGTGCCATCCTACTTGTGCCTAAACCTCATCCCAGTAGCTTTTGATAAAGTAAGGGAAGTTAGGGTTTTGTGTTTTTATGCTGTTTTAACAAATATTGGAATGTTTGGTACTCTTGAATGCTTGTGTGGTGTTGTTGATGGTATGGAAAATATATGGTATGCTTCTGGTCATGACAACATGTGTGAGAGCATATGAGTTCTGCTGAACTCGCCTAGGCGAGCTGGATGGTCGCCCAAAACGAAAGCTCTTGCTTAACGGAGGAGCTCTCACCTGAGTGAGAACAGCAGCTCACCCCCTCTCAGTTTCAAGGGTTCGCCTAAGCGAAGGCCACTCGCCTGAGCGAGAGTAGTATCGCTTGAGCGAGATGGGCTAGCTTGAGCGAGACCTCGACGTGTTCTCTATTTGCAGTCTCGCCTAGGCAAGAGCTGGTAGCTTGAGCGAAGAGTTCCTCTCGCCTAAGCGAGAGCTCTTTAGCATGAGTGAGATTGATAGAGTTGATTGTATTCGTGGGTGTTTCATATGATTGGATTATTTGTGCTTTAAAGAATTCAAGTATGATGCCATGTATGCTCTATATGATATATTGGGATTTGAATTGATGGGATTGGTATGAATGAATTCATGGAACATGATGGGGTGGTTGGTTGGACATTGGTATGAGTTTGTTATGCATGATAAATCTATGGTTGGTTGGTGAGACATGGTTATGGTATGAGTTGGACGTAATTTCATGAACCTCTTGGTGAGATCTCATGGTGGTGTTGTATGTGATGGACGTAATTCCATGAACCTCTTGGTGAGAACTCATGGTGGTGCCTTATGTGATGGACATAATTCCACGAACCTCTTAGTAAGGTTTTATGTTGGTGCCTTAGTGTATATAATTAGGTAAGGATTCAAGTAAGGATTGCATCCTGAAACTCTAAAAAGTCAGTTAGCCTCACATAGAGCGGACTGACTCAAGTGGTGAGAGTAGCAGGAGTCCCTAGTCTTTGGTAGGATAATGGTCTTAGATGTTTAAAGGCTAACCTTGTGCATGGTAGGGTGAAATCCATTAGCAATGGCTTTGCAGAGCAATAAAGGCCACCACAAGTGCAAGCATCTAGTGAATCTGACCGATTATATGTATCCAGATAATTGAGTCTTAGAGTCTTACTTGTTTGCCATCACATGATTGTTTACCTATCTTGTTGCATGTTTATGATCTGTTTTAAGTATTTGCATGCCATAACATGTTAAAATGATTTATACTCTAGCTTACCCTTTCTGTTTGCTTGTGTTTGTCTAGTGTGTGGTCTTTCCATTTTGCAATGATCATCAATTTATTGATGTGAGCAGATGTGGAAACCCCTAGTGGTCACCAGGGTCATGGAAACTCTACAGTGTAGTCCGGTTTAGGTTGAATCTCATTTTCTTCTAGTACTCTCTGTAGGCATGGTTGCCTATGTAATACCTTGCTTATGAGCAAGCTATGTCAGATAACTGTGAACTTTTATCTTTTTTTGTTCTTGGCATTGTGTAATGCCTATGTTTTCCTTTTGGGTATATTTGAATGATTCTAAAAGATCCTTATACTTTAAGTCTTGTGTCCTTTGAATATTATAAACTATGCGATGTTTTATTTAATTAGATTTATCTATTAAATGAGATGTTACAACTTTGTTGGTTGGATTTTTTTTCTTAAATTCTTATATTAATTTTGATTGAAAAATTTCTCCAATTGACTTTATAAAAAACACAATCTTCATTAATGCTACTTGAAAGTTTATTCAATTAGTATATGAAAAAAAATCTAACAAATTGTTGACAAAAAATAACATTGGTTTGGATGATAAAAATAATCATTGCAGACGTCAACCAAAAAATAATTATGATCGTTGTCAATTATATAAAAAAAAAAAAACTCAAGTTCATCCAAAAAAAATATCCTGCTCAATACACTAAAATAAATTGTGATGCGGTGACGGTTACTTTTGTATATTTTATTTGTTCAAATGTCAAACTATACACACATGTAGTGACAGTGATAGATTTTGTCACCACAAAATATAATATAACAGTCTTAAAAATAGTAACTATTAATATAATAAACAAAATGTATCTTCATTGTTATACCGTAATATTGTTTTTTTATTGTAGTTTAATTTTGTTTATTCCAATATTTGTTAATCTAATGAAAGAACCTATTCTTGAATTGTGATTTAATCTAATATTGATGTTAGAGTCTTTAAGATAACACGTGGTTGATTAATTTCAGTTTCTCTCTGTTGTCCTAAGTAATTTCTTGATAATATTGTTTTCAACTAAGGATATTAAAACGAGTCAACCTAAATTACAAAATTAGATGAGTTAACTTATACGGGTTTGGTAATAAAAAAAACAATTCAATAACTCACATTTTAGAGAATAATAAGAAATTTTGTAACCAAGTTTAACTTGGTGAGTTAGTAAGTTGACTCATTTAAAGATGTTTTTATTTATTTTACATAATTATTGTTGTACAATTTAACTAAATTAACTCAATTAAATCAAATTGTTTACCTTTTTTTCTAATTGAAAGATACTAGTTGAATATTAAAATGTCAACCTACAAAGCTAGACAAATAATCAAACATATAAATTATTGAAACTTTATAAATCAACATTTTAGTATTTAAAAAATCAAGGATTAAATATGATTTTGGTCCCTTAAGTTTCATTGAAATTTGGAATTAGTCTCTCTTCAAAACTTTTGACCAATTTAGTCCTTCATCTTTAAAAATGCGTGAATTTAGTCCTTTTAACCAAATTTTGTTAAGCTTATCTAACGTTTCAAGCGCATTTCATGATAGTATTTGAATTGTTTCTCTACAAAAAAATTAAAGTAAATATGACGGTTTTAATATGGCGGTTATGGAAAATCGCCATAATTTGCTTCATAATACGACAATTCTATACCTGCCACATTTTGTATGCAAAATATGGCATTTGAAAACGCCATTATACTTTCATTACACATTAAGCCGTCTTTTCCAATGGCACCATCTTTCCCTCCACAATACTCTTTTTTATTTACTTCTCATTTAATTCTATCTTTTTATTACACACTAAATTGAATTTTAATGAAACAAATGCGCAGACAAGAAACAAAACTAGCTCATGTGAAGACAAACCCTACAAAATTCTCTCAGTCAACCCCAACCTCTGACGGTTTCGTTTCCACACTCCTCGTTGTTTCCACACTCCTCGCTGTAGGAGATCACCACGTTGTCGTTCCATAAAACTTCGTCGCGACTTCGCACTCGGATTGCGACCCAACAACGCTTCAGTACTCCACCTTTCCAACACCACCACATCGTTTGACACATTTTCGCTTCAATGTTAACTCAAATATTATAATAAAATGTGTTTAAAATGTCAAATAAACTTAAAAAAATTTGGTAAGAAGGACTAAATTCATGCATTAATAAAGATGAAGAACTAAATTGGTATAAAGTTTCGAAGAGGGACTAATTCCAAAATTCACTGAAACTTGAGGGACCAAAAACATATTTAACCCAAAAATCAAATTGTCAACTTGCATGATTTAAAAGTAGCAAAAATAATTATAATAAAAAAATGTATGAAAAAAATGGTAAAATACTAATAAAATTTTGTTGTTAGTAAACACCAGTACAAACAGGAGATTTGGTCGCGGTTATTTTTACTATTCTGCCCCGGTTTCAAAACCGAGACATATAAAGTCGAGGCCAAAAAGGTCACTTTTTTGCCTCGGTTGAAAATTGAGACATATTCAACAGCTACTGGCTCGGTTCTATAGGCAAACGAGGCCTAATGAGCATTAAAAAAAATCAGAACTAGACTTTTTGCTTCGGGTATAGTTGCAACTGAGGCAGAAAAGTGATTAAAATTAAAAAAAAAATACGGGTTGAATACTTTCATCACTCTACAACCTAAAAGATCCCACTTTTCCTTGTCCAACAGTTTCCTGCTCTTCCTCGGAGCCACTTTCACATGAGCCGGAACTAGAGGTGCCTCCTCCACCAGTCACCGAACCTAGACTGCCCTCAGCCTTAGTTGACTCAGACTCGTTCTGGTCATTCCATAAATCTGATTTCTCCATTTTCTCTCTATATCAGAATCATCATTATAATCATTATCACTTTCATTCAATTTCCTCTTCCCCATCCTGCAAAACATAAGGGACCACCATTACACACATAAAGGACAAAAAATAAATTAAAAAATGTAGCAAGAAAACCAACGGTGGTTTCATGCAGCACTACGCGACCTCTATCCTCCACAACACTAACACTAGCTGTAGCAGTGAAGACGTGATGAACAACGGCGGTGGATGCGCACAGCAGCGGCGACGGACGCGCACAACAGCGGCTGCGGACGTGCACAGTAGCAGCGATGGACGCGCACAACAGTGGTGGCGGTAGTTGCGGTGGATCGGCATAGCAGCGAGGTGGACGCGCACAGCAGAGACGGCGACAGCTGTAGTGGATGCACACAACAACGGCGGTGGACGCACACAGCAACGGCGGTGGACGCGCACAGCAGCGACGGCAGCTTGCGGTGGACACGCACAGCAACGACGGCGGCAACTGCGGTGGATGCGCACAACAGCGATGACGGCAACTGCGGTGGACGTGCACAGTAGCGACGGTGGACGTACAGAACAACGGTGCCAACGGGAGCAACACGAAGAGGATGAAACAACAGCGCGCATAAGAGGGAACCAGTGACTCGCGAAGAGAAATGCGAAAAAGATTATATATTTGCCCAATTTTAAACCCTAGACAGAACCTTTCCCCTTCCGCTTTCTGCCTCGGATACCCTAAAAGCTTTTTCAAAAATGCAGTCCCTTTTTAGCTTCGGGTCTTGTTGGACCGAGGCCTATAGCACTCTTTGACACCGGTTTTGCGCAAACCGAGGCCTATAGTTGTCTTTGGCTTCGAGTGTTAGCTGAACCGAGGCATAAAACTTGGTTGGAATTGCAAAAATGTCACCGCGTCATTATATGCTTCGGTTCCTAGCCAACCAAGACATATAAGGCGAGGTAAAAAGGAAATTCTGCACTAGTGAAATTACGAGTCAACTCATCTTCAATCCGGTTCAAACTTGTTTAATCCATGAGTTAAGAGAGTTAGGTTCAACTTCACCCACATTACAAAAAAAAAATTCAATCTAACCCAACTCAAACACATAGTGAGCTAGGTTAACTTAAGAGTTTAAACCTATTTTGACATTTTTAATATAATTTACATAATTATATTATGTCCAATAATATATTAAAATGTAAGAGAGGCATGGTTCTTGGTTTACCAATTTCACAATTTTTAATATATTTAAGTATATAAATTTGAATTAATTTTATTGTAGAAACTATTTTATTTTTTTAAAATATTGTATTTGACAAAGCAGTTCAAATTTAAAGATTTTTTTTTTATTTAGGTAAAAATATTTTTGTTACTGATAAAGATAAAGAGTTGTTCAAGTATAAATTCATTATTTAATTATTAAAAATATTAATATTGATGATTTTTTATCTATGTTAAGGACAATGTTTTGTCAAAGTCCGTCAAGTTTTTTTCAACTACCAAAATGTTCTTTTTATTGATATCTGTCAAAATTATATTTTGTTAATATTAATCATATAGGTTGACATTGATCAGCGTTATTTTTACAACTTTGTTGTTGACTTTTTCCTTTGTTGATTTTTATTTTATATCGGCAAAAAGTAAAAATTAAATTAGAAAGAATATCTGAAGCGTACTCTAACCTTTATAAAAAAAACTTATAAAAAAACAGAACTTGTATGAATTTGATGTATTAGTTTAGTATGGTGGCTCCAACAATTAAAACTCAACCAAAACAAATGAGAAGAATCTAAATAAACATTATGATCCGCAGACAAAAGGGAACATAAGTATGCATCCTTGTATCTTCTCCTAGCTCTGTACATGCAAAGATCAAGCAAGAACCATGTTGTCCTTTTGCAGTCCTATTGATGAGTTTTGTTATGCCTCCTGCTACTCATAATACTCCACTCACACAAACCCTAGATGTAAGGATGAAAAGTAGCAGACATATTGCAATCACCTACTCGTCCAAAGCAACCCAACCGATGCAGCACTGTGACATCTATTACAAATTAAAGAGCGTATGGGCAAAGCAACGTCTAAGAGCTAATTCCACCACTGACTTTGATGCAGAACCACATAGCAAGAATGGATATAACGATGGAAGCATGAAAAGGAATTCCTGGGCCAACGAAACGTCTAAGAAGTTTCCTTTGTTGAATTCTTTTATCAATGTTGGTTGAAAATTCCCCAACTTGACATTATAACAAAATACAATCTTAGTTAATATTAGTTAAAAGTTTACTTCACAAAAAATAACACAAGTTTTGATGATAAAAAATAATTAACCATGATAGTGGTCAATTAAAAAAATAATCTAGTTCATCTCCACCATATAATATTTTCTTTACATACTACAACAAATTGTGTATGATGTGACAGTAATTTTTGTATATTTTTGTCAGTTTCAAACGCACGAGTTGCCGTAAAGTAATCAAATTGTCGCGGGCATTTAATGCACCATACAAAGTGACATTTTAAATACGAAAATACTGTCAATTAAAATTATCACAATTGTCATTATTCTAATAAATGTTTAAATATAACACGTGATTTCAGCTATCATAATTCGAATATTATATTATATGTAATCATTCACATGTGTTATAATTTAATAAAAATTGTTTCTGATAACTAAAATGTTTGTGTATAAATAATATTAACTTCTTATGAGATTAAAATCTTCTTTTGTCATAAATTTTAAATTTTTTGGATAGACATTCCACCGTCTTGTCCTGTAAATCTTCGTTGTTGGTTGCTTTATACAGACCGTGGAATTAGGGGTATATCTCAGACGATCAAGTCTAAAAAATTCTCAAAGTAAAACTCATATTAGGATACCAATGAATTGTGTAATTTTAATTATCTAAATTTACTTATATTTATAAAAATTTAATTATTTTTTTACTATTTTATTCGTTAATCATGGGCTCAAGTTTTGAGCTTTGATTATGTTAATTAACTGGATTTGACTAGATCTAATTGATTTTGACTAAATTCTGATTGGCTTTCTCGATGCTCTCACCAACAAGATACAAGAATGAATAGAAACTAGTTAAAATCGATTGTAGACATTTAAATAAATAATGTACGAAAGAGACAATGAATTATAGAGAGATAACTTTTTTTTTGTTATAGTAATTATTTTTCAATCAACTATAAGACTGATAACATTAATCCTTATAACTGATGTTGTTTTATTATACACGTTTTAATTATATAATTAGTAAATAATAAATACAGTATTGTAAAAATAAATAAACAATAAATTATACATCTCATTTTCTTTTCCTTTCTTCTCTTATACATTTCATTTTCTTTTTCCTTTCTTCTCTCTTTATCTAACTATTGGAATTTGAACAAAAGTATAACACTCTAATATTTATGCCATCATTAGCGTCAAGTATATAATGTTTTTAAAGTAAAAGCATATGTACTTTGAAAATAGAAGTTATTTTCTAAAGTAAAAGCTATATACACTTTTATTGTGTTAATGGACATTTTCTTTAGCTTGATAATAGGCATACCATGTTTTAATATGTTATTGGCCGTACTATAATTATGTAAATTATAGTAGGAATGTCAAGATAGGTTTCAGTCGTCTGTAGTATCTGTGAGTGAATTTGGATCACCACATGTTTGAGTCACGTTGATTTAAAAAAAAGAAAAATTAAATATGCGTCGAACTAAACTTGATCCACTAAATTCATGTGTTAAAAATGGATTCAAGCTAGGTTGATGCATAACATACCAACAACAACCTTTCATTAATTTTTTATTATAATTGTTTACTACTTTTAAATATGTAGGTTGACAAATTGATTTTTTAAATGCTAAAATATTGAACAATGAGCTTATCCACTTTGATTATATTGCAATAAATATATAAAATAAATCAAAAGAATAAAACATCCTTCAATGAGTGAATCTAATAATCCACCAACCAATGGTGGATTAAGCTAAATTATAAAACTTCGGACTAACCAAAAAATGAGACAGATTGAACTGATTCAATTTAAGCTCAATCTATGATAAGTCACACATGTAAGTGAGTTAGGTTACTTTGGAATTCCTATGTAAATATCTAGGGAAAATGACATTTTTTGGCTTGATAATAAAAGGTTAAAATACCTTTTTGATCCTAATTTTCATCAAGTTTTATCAAATCAGTCCTAATTTTGTTTCTGTGTTCAAATAGGTCCCAATTTTCATCAATTTTGTTCAATTTGATCCTTTTTTGCTAACATCATTTAAATCATTAACGGTCATGAACAATAACTGACATGTGTTACTTCGTGATTTTTTTGGTTTCTTTTTTTATTTTTTTTAAGTTTTTTCATTTTTTCATTTTTTAAATGTCCACCTGTCATCCTAGCATCATGCTACATGTTAGAGTCCATGTTTTATATTCAATTTGGTCCTAATATTCATTATTTTTGTTCTATTTAGTCCCAATTTTTTTAAACATGAACCTAGTTTGCCCTTTCCAAATTAAGACCAAAATTAATTTTTATATTAAAGTTCACATTTTTGTTAAATATTTTTGTTTAGGGTTATAGTTAGTTTAAAAATTATAACTCTTATATAAAAATTACATTTGGTCCCAATTTTAAGGGGACAAAATTGCTCAATTTTAAATAAAATTGGGACTAAATTGAACAAAAATAACAAATATAAGGACTAAATTGAATATAAAATATTTACTCTAACACGTGGCACGTTATTGGGTTAACACGTGGATATTTAAGAAAAAATAAAAAAAATTATAAAAAAATAAAAAAAAATCATGAAGTGATACATGGCAGTCATTGTTCATTACCATTAATGATTTAAACGGTGTTAGCAAAAAATGACCAAATTGAACAAAACTAACAACAATTGGAGACCTATTTGAACAAAAAAAAAGGACTGATTTGACAAAACTTGACAAAAATTGGGACCAAAAGGGTATTTTAACCATAATAAAAATGCTAAGTTTTAATATGTTATTGGTCATAATATAATTATTTAAACTTTATTTGAAATTTCAAAACATGTTTGAATTTGTGGGTCAATCCAGCTCATCAAAGGTTCAAGTCGGGTTGAATTTTTGTCAAACTGTACCTAATTCACTTAATTTTTAGGTTAAATGGGTTTTTGTCAGGGTTGAAGGTGGGTTAATCCATAAGCCACAACAATAACCTTTATTTTGTATTTTACCATTTTCTTCATTACCTTTTTATTATAATTATCTACTATTTCTAATTTTGTAGGTTTACTATAACGTTTGAATAATTTGAATGTTGAATTTATTTACTTATTAAATTATGTAGGTTGACACTTTAATTTTCAACTACTATCTTTATAGTAATATTTGGAAAAATCAGTGAACACTTTAATTATCTTAGTATAAAAAATGAATCGAGTTAATCCAATTTAACTATACTAATATAAATATATAAAATAAATCATAAGAAAAAAACATCATTCAAAACATCATTCAGTGAGTTAGCCCATTAACTCACCAACCCATGGTGGATCAAGTCCATGAAGAATAAAATGAAAGAATGAGTAGGAATGTCCTTTATTTGACTAATTGCTCATGTTAATTTTTGGAGCTGTGAAAACATGTCAACCAAAAAGAATTAACCCCTACATTTGAAATCAAATCCCAAAACAATTTCAATTTGTGCTCTCTTTTTTCTTTTTTTCAATTACTTTTTAGGACAAATATGCTTGCATGTCAAAATACGTGGCATTTATTAAGCTTGTATCATGGCTAAGGCTAGGGATATGGAAAAAGGGATGATAAAGGCCCAAAAATTATTTAAGGGTTATTCAGAACCAGTGGCAGATCTTGACCAACATTGTTGGAGGAGCCAAAATAATACATCCAAATTTATACATTTAATTATTTTCACTAATCCAATAAAAATGAATACATAACTTAGTATAACGATAACTAAAAAAGAAATCACATATATCTAAAAGATTGCCCTTCGTTCATTCAGATCCCTGAACTCATCAATAATTAATGAACAGGAATAAAAGCCATCAATAACTAGAGGAACACACAACATTTACAATAAAAGCCAAATTTGAAAAAAATTGATGAACTAGAATGACCTCTCTTGAAACAGCCACCAAAGCAAGTTGTAGTCTATGAGCAAAACAATGCACATAATAAGCATAAGGATTATCATTACAAAATAATTCTTGCAATCCATTCCATTCTCCCCTTATATTACTAGCACCATCATACCCTTGACCGCGAATATTGGAAACATCAAGATTATGCCTAGAGAGAATGACACTCAATTCTTTTTTTAGAGTGACGATTGTTGTATCCTTATCATGCACAATATCAAAAAATCGTTCTTTTATATTACCATTCTTATTTACAAATCTCGAAACAATAACCATTTGCTTTTTAGATTCATCATGTGCTTCATCAACAATTATGCAAAATTTAGAATCTCCAATTTCTTCTCGGATGTGACTTCTTACTTTTCTTGATAAAATGTGCAAGATTTCTTTCTAAATATGATGAGAAGTATACTTAGCATTATACAGAGAATTTTCTAACACAACTTGTGCCACTTTATCATTATATGATGCTAGAAGTTTAATCATTTCAAGAAAGTTACCTCTATTACTTGACTTTGGTGTTTCCTCATGGCCTCTAAATGCATAAGCTTGAAATGCTAGCCAACAAATTGTGTCGATAGAGGTTTTGAGCCATAAACAATTCTTGTAGACTTGTTCTAAACTTTGAATATTTATAATGTTCTTAATATGCATAGATTGATTCAACAAGTCTTCACAAGCTTTCATTGCATTGTAATGCGATGAGCAAGGACTATCTCCAATGTGGTTGAGAAATGCACATATTTTTCCTACATTAACCTTTTTCCATGATCTAAAACCTTGTTTAGTAAACACATCTGACCCAAAATGACCATCTAGCTTTGAACTAAATAGATAACATGCCAAACAATAAGCTTTATCATTAGTCAGGGAATACTCTAGCTAAGAAGGAAAAATTTTAAACCAATTAGATTGAAATCTCCTTGGATGTTTTTTTAGAATAAGCTCTTCGAATCTCATCTCTTTGGCTCATTGGATATTCCCATATTTGAAGACGTTTTCCTGGATCACATTCCAAAGAATTAATATGAAACTCCTCGCTTATAATTCTTTGAACCTTAAAAAAGGGCTCCCTCTGATTGAACAACTGGATCATTAGTATCATGCTTTAGAATATCTAGAAGAGTTTAAGAAATGAATCTATTCTTTTATTCTTCATCAATATACCTATTTTAAAAAAATAAGACTAAAATAATTTATCATAATCTAATAAAAAATTGAGAGACGTAAATACCAAAAGAAAATTCGATGATAATCAAACCACACTTAAAATCCAATTATAAAAAACACACAATACAATATTTTTTCTTCTATGTTCATAAAATAAAAAATTAATATACAAGAGACTCATTAAATAAATTATTAAACTAATATTTCACTATCAAGTAAGACAAAAGAGAATTACCTTCTTTATTTCTTTGAGAATGGAAGAGAACAACTGAGAGATGAGAACAAAAATAATAAATCTTTTTCTCTTCAGAAACAAAAAAAAAAGGTGAGAATAGGAGATGAGAACAATTTGTAAGAAACTCAAGACATATACATATAATGAAACCACAATTAAAATCTGGTTATAAAAAAAATACACAGCACAATACTTTGTCTTCTATGTTCATAAAAAAATAATATAAAAGAGTCTCATTAAATAAATTATTAAACTAATATTTCACCATCAAGTGAGACGAAAGAATGACCATCAAAGGAGAAAGAAGAGCAAAAATAATATATATTTTTCTCTTCAGAAACAAAAGAAAACAGGTTAGAATAAAAGATGAAAACAATTTGTAAAAAACTCAAGCCATAATGAAAAAAATAATAAAAAACACTACATCAAAAATGACTTTAGGCAACTCTAAATTTTTCCACGACTATAAAAGCGTCGCCTAATCATAGTATAGGCAACAATTTTACACGCATGGCTTAAAGTATTCCAATGGCAACGCCTTACAAAATGTGGATACTTTATGCCACATTTATTTCCATGTTCACTTTAAAATGTGTGGGCTATACCATAAAACCATTGTCTGTAATAAATTTTAAAAAATAAATTTAATAATTTCGGGGAAATATAAGTTTTAGCGCCTAAGTATCAGTGTGCTAGTGAAATCAGTATCTAGGGAAAAATAAAAAGGCTAGAATTCTTCCCTCCACTTTGCTAATTCTTAGTTCCCACTCACTCAATGTCCAAATTAAAACCTATTTCCGTAAGGGCTCTGTCTTCTCGACTCCATCACCACCAATTGTGAAACCCTTCACACCGTCCATCGTCAATCGCACACCATCTCATCGGCCATCGACTTACCATTGTCGTTGTCGTGCCGTCATCAGTTTTCGCAATCGTCGTGCGATTTACCCTCGTCGTCGTGCAATTCACCCTCCTCGTCGTGATCAGTTAACCTTTATCGTCGCGCCGTCGTTAGTTCTCATCGTCGTCGCGCTATCATTGATTCACCCTCGTCGTCATGTCGTGATCGATTCACCTTCATCATCGTGCAATCATCATTCACTGTCATCGTCTCAGCATTTCGCATGTCTTTGTTCTCTGGTACGCTCTACTTTCAGATAAATTTTTCATTTCATGTCCAAAAATGAAAGTATGCTAGCCTGAGGTGGTTTAAATGTGGGAAAAAAAGGGTTGGGGACTGAAGGCACTTGGCAATGTTATTGAAGGCCAGATTCCTATTGAATACGTGGGAGAGGGAAAATGTACAAAATTTTGTTATGATACATGATCTATTGCCTGTTGAGAATGATTATTAGTTTTTGTGATCATATTTATGCTTTGGTTCCTTATTTTAGCTTATGTTTTTAGGGAAGGAAGATTTAATATTACCCTTTACGAAGTTATAGTTACAGTTATGTTAAATTGGTCTCACATAACTATTCTCTTTTTGTTTTATTCCCCCTAATCATTCTTTTTGTTGAGTTTTAGTTTAATTACCACCATGTTCATATATATATATATATATATATATATATATATATATATATATAGTAAAAGTGATATTTCGTGAGAGATGATGAACCTGTGATGGGTATTCATCTGTTGTTTCTTCTTTGCACTGACCTAGGGGTGTACCATTGATGCACATAAACCGTAATTCTTCCATCTTTGCTCTGAATTAAAGTTTTTCTCTATGTTCTTCTTAGGACTTTGATCTTGGGAAGGTCACGTTGTTGTAAGGCTGAATTAAAGACGTGCTTGTGGGCACGTTCTAAAGCTATATGTTTGTTTGCATGGGTGTTTATGTGCATAATCTTTGTTTTTGAGGGTTAGCGTTTCGTTGAGGGGTGTGGTTTGCTTTTATAGGATTTAGGTGGTAGATGGTGAACACATAGTGTAGTTTCATTTTAAGTTTTTTCATTATCCAATCAGGTCGCATGTTTCGTGGTTGGTGAAGGATTCATGGAGAGTATTTGGAGTAGTTTTTGGGTCACATTGCAGTGGTGTTATGTTTAACCAAACCTTTTTCTCTTATAAGCTTTAGACCATATAAATCACTGGATGGAAAGGTTGTGCTTGGCAATTTCATGTGGAGGGTTTGCTTCAAACTTTATGAGAATACCGTGTAGTTGGGGTTCCTTTTAGTGACCATATTAGGTAATGGTTTACTTCCCAAGGGTTACATGAAGCTAGGGGATTCCATGTAGGTTGCATTCACATAGGCACTTCATGTTTTCCTTTCTCATTTTGGTTTAAGGAAATTGTGGTGGATGATTTGACATCCATGTGTTAGCATTTCTCTAGGTTCATCTTTACGCATGGATGCTATGTTCTTGTTGTTTAATCTCATGCTTCTTTTTTGAGAGTTTTATTGTGTTAAGTTAATCTATTATCATTCTTTCACTTATGTTACAGAATTCAAATCACACACACAATTGTTTACATGAATAGATTGTTAGTAGATGTCCTTTAACTTCTCCTATAATACATTCATATTCATGTGCTGTGGAAAATAAATTCTCATCATTTCCTTCAAAGAAAATTTATCAGGGGAAGAAAACTATTTTCTTGCAATAAAATTATTTTTCATTGTATCTCCCGATCTTCTAGGTGCTACGAGACTTTAGCTGTGTTAATGGAAACTTTTGGCTAGGGATACAAATTTTTATTTCTATCTTTTTATGAATATTGGATGTATCATTAAAGAAAGTAAGTTGTTACACTCTATGATTTTATTTTATAAGTTTTTGGATTGTGTACTTTTGATGGACTTAAATTGTCATTTCCATTTACTTTTAAGTTTGATTCTCATGTGTATAATATGGACCTTATAGAACACCAAATGCTGAAAAATATTCAAGTTTCTTTGGTTCACCCTCTCCACACGGATGTTAGTTACTTGTATTAGTTTCTTTGGTAGGATTTTACACGTGATGTATTAGTTACTTGTATGAAATTAGGTGTGTTTTTAACATAGTTTCAAGGTTTTTACCATGGCTAAAATTAAATCATTTATTATATATATTGACTCAACCTTTATTATTGATATAATTGTTTCTATAATGATCATTGGATATATTCTAACAGGTGACATTGCTCTGATTTTGGTTGTCTTGCATTAATATTAGGCTATCTCCTTTTATCTAAAGCAAAATGTTAGTTTTATTTTGGTTGTCATATGCATTTAAATTTACTTTGAAATCAGAAGTAAACAAAATGTAATATAGCTTTTAGCTCCACCAATTGTGTTATTTATCTTGGAACATCTGATGTAAATACCACTTTGTTGCTGCTTTTCCACCATCATTTTTTATATAAGTGTCTAAAAAAATGTATAATAGATATATCCAACACCTATTGAAGGTTAAGTAGAGGAACGTATAGTAGTTATAAATAGTACTTATTCAAGATTAAGTAATGAAATAAATTAATTTGCTTGGTATTTTCTTATCTAAAAATAAATTATTGAATAACTTAAATTATATAACACATTTTTATTATTTATTATATTAAGGGTCATGGACAAAGAATGGACTAAACTTAAAAGGTTTAGTACATAGTACACCAATGGTGTGGAGTCTTTTTTGGATTTTGCATATACTAGGGGACAACCTCAAGGAAACGAAATTTTGTGTCCGTGTGCCAAGTGTAGAAATCAGTGTTAGGCAAGAAGAAGCATGGTTTATGATCATTTAATAGCCATAGGCTTTCTAAAGGGCTACACTATTTGGGTAAACCATGGGGAGGAAATTCCATCACGTGTTGTCAATGATGATGATACGGACAATCAAGAAGACTGACGTGATGACATTGATGGCATACTGTACGACACATTTAGAAATCTGGCAGACACAAATACAAGTATTGAGGGTCCAAGTGAGGAAGCTAAGAAGTTCTACAATTTGATTAATGAGGCAAAACAAGAGCTTTATCATGGTTGTGAAAGCTTCTCCACTTTATCTTTCATGATTCGACTTATTACAATTATTGAAAAAAGCCATATCCAACTTAAACATTCCAATATCTTTCAATAAAACAAAAGCTACGGTTAATGATTTAGGCCTCAATTATAAAAAGATTCATGCATGTCCAAATGATTGCTTGTTGTTTTGAAAAAGCATGAGAGTGAAGATGTTTGCGCTAAAGCTTCTCGTTGGAAAGAATTCCCTCTAGTTAATTCAGATGTTGAGTAAGCAAAGAATGATCATAAAGTTTCTGCAAAAATTTTAAGGCATTTTCCACTTATTCCTAGATGGCATGAAGAAGAACGCTCCAAGGATGGAAAAATGAGACATCCTACAAATGGTCAAGCTTGGAAGGATTTTGATAAACTTCATTCTGATTTTTCAATTGAGCCGTGAAACATAAGACTCGGTCTAGCAAGCAATGGCTTGAAGCCATTTAGAACTATGACCATATTACATAGTACATGGCCTGTTGTGATGGTAGTTTATAACTTGCCTCCTTGGCTGTGCATGAAACCTGAATATACAATGTTATCATTATTGATTCCTGGTCCACATTCTCCAGGAAACGATATTGATGTCTACCTTCAGACATTGATTAAGGAGTTAAAAGCGTTATGGGAGTCAGGAGTAGACACATATGATGCTTCAATAAATAAAACCTTTCAAATGCATGCAACACTTTTATGGACTATAAGTGACTATCCTGGATATGCTATGTTGTCAGGTTGGAGTACTAAAGGGAAGTTGGCATGTGCTTGTTGTAATTATAACACACATTCATGTTACCTAAAACATAGTCATAAGATGTGTTATATGGATCATCGTGTCTTTTTACCAATGAGTCACCCTTGGAGAGCTAATAAAAAGTCTTTTAATAGTAAAAAAGAACTAAGGCACACACCTCATGTGTTAACAAAAATGAACATCTAGAAATATTAAAATATTTTAAGAATGATTTGGGAAAGATAAACAAAAACAAAAGGGATGGTCCATGGAAAAAGAGATCAATCTTTTTCCAACTACGTTATTGGGCTCAGAATACATTGCGTCACAATTTTGATGTAATGCACATTGAAAAAAACGTGTGTGATAGTGTCATTGGAACTCTTTTGGACATTCCAAGCAAGACAAAAGATCATTGATGAGTCATTATTTTCCTCCATTCATCTTTAGTGTGCTTTCATCTGTTGGGCTTTATTGGACCACTATTCCGAATTTGGACCAATTTCACATTATTTGGCCTAACTTTTGTTTTTAATTATTTTTAAGAATTTGGGTGAAGCATTTTGGAGCTTGGACATTAATATTCAGTTGAAGAGAGTTGCCACATCATTGCCACATCATTTCCACGTCATTTCCATGTTATCTGAGTGAATGGACCAACATTTGAGGCCTAGTAGTGGCATTTTTGTAATTCTGTAGCCCATAATGGCAATTTTGTAAATATGAGTGGCAGATTGGATGTGACCACGAAATTAGGTTTGGATGCATGCAACCAGCCACACACTCTTCTTCTCCACTCTTATTTAACCCCCATTTTTGTTCTCCAAGCTTTGGTGGGTGTCCATGGAGGTATTCCACTCGTTTTTAATGATTTTACACTAATTTTTGCCATTTGTATGCACATTTGACAGCACCCATTGTGGGATTTACGTTTTGAATGCATTTGGTAGATTGGGCATCTCTTTTTGTAGACTCTATTGATTTGGAACAACACCTATTGATGGGGGTTTCTATTTTTATACCATTGCATCTTTTTCCATTCAATTGAAGCTCTTAAATTCTTCTTTTGATGTTGAAATCACGTTTGGAGAGTTTGAAGTTAGGGTTTTTGATTGTGTTTTTGTGATTCTAGATTTGAAGAGTTTGTGTGCTCCATTTTCCATGTCTAGCTAAATTCGTGTATTGACTCCTTGATGAAAAATGCAATGAAGCTTTGAGGTTGTGCTTGTTTTGTGAAATCTGCCATGTCTATTTGTTCTGAATTCGGGAATGCATGTGATGAATCTGTTTATACTTAATTTATAGAGTAATTGCATGTGTTTGGGTTAAGTTATGTTCATGCTTAATGTATGTAGCTTGGCTGTCACGAATTTAAGGATGTGTGCATTGCTTAATTGCACAATGAAGCTTCATTGTAACTTTCGCTTAGTAAGTTCTTATCTAGTGGATGAAGAGAAGGCAGAGGTATTAATTTGGTGGCCTATGATAAGTGAAATTGTGTTTGAATCAAGGATGTCAATACGGTTTTAATCATTGTCGCATTCAATTTAATATATTGATTAGCATTCTGAATTTGTTTGCCAACCCCCCTTGTGTTATTGTGTTGTGTTTGAATCTGGAAATTTGAAGCTTTGGACAAAAATATTGGTCGTTGGGAGACGACTTGGTTCACTTTGATATACTGCATTTTATCTGTTTTAATTTTGTGGGGTACGACCTCTATCAATCGTGTTAATGCTCGCTATGATTTGAAAGATATGAATATTAGAAAGAACCTTCATCCACGAGAGATTGGTGGAGGTCGTGCAGAGTTTACAACTGCTTGCTTTTCAATGAATGCACGTGAAAAGTCCACTTTTTGTGGTGTTTTAAAGGCTGCCAAATTGCCAGATGGAAGTGCATCAAATATTTCAAAGTCTGTGCAAGTTGGAAACAAGAAAATATTTGGTTACAAGAGTTATGATGCACATTTCAGGTTACATTACTTAATACAAGTACCAATAAGAAGTATTATGCCTCATGTTGTAGCAGAACCTTTAATTCGTTTAGGATCATTCTTTAGCTCCATATGTCAAAAGTTTATCCAAGTACAAGATTTGGATTACCTTGAAGTGGATATCATAGAAATACTTTGTCAATTGGAAATGATCTTCCCACCTAATTTCTTTGACATAATGATGAATTTACCTATTCATCTGCCAAATGAAGTGAGATTAGGTCGTCCTGTGCAATTTCGGTGGATCTATCCTATTGAAAGGTATTTATGTTCGAAACAAAACTTATCCAGAAGTTCTATTGTTGAAAGGTATTTGGCAGAAGAAGCATTGACATTTTGCTCAACATATTTGCATAAAGATGTTGCGACAAGGCTAAATAGAATAGGACGAAATGATGAGGTTAATTTTTGTGATGTAGATTCAGTTGATTAATTTTCAAGTGTTGGTTGTCCTTTAGGGGGGAACAATAATGGAAAACCATTTTCTTTGGACTTAACAACAAAATCTCAAGCTCATCGATACCTCCCATTTAATTGCAACAAGATGGAAATATACGTCAAGTATGATAACAATATACCTTCTATTTTATTTATAAACTAATTATATATTTCTCCTAATCTAACACTGATGTCTTTTGTAGTGAGTATGAAGAAAGTGTTAATACACACATTAAAAAGAAAAAGAGAATGAAAACTCAAGTCCAAACCCAAATTCTAGAGTTTGCTGAGTGGTTTAGAACTCGGGTCTTGCAAGATGATGTCGCAATTCAACTTAAGGAGTTTTCTAGAGGTCCAAATAATGTTGCAAAAAGATTTTCAGGTTACCTCATCAATGGATATAGATTCCATACCGCAAAGCGAGATGCTAGACAAAAAACTCAAAATTCTGGTGTAACTTTGGTTTCAATGACTCCAAGTTTTTCGAGTTCTAAGGATGAAAATCCAATAATAGAACCCATAACATATTATGGTGTAATTACAGATATAATTGAGTTAGATTATTATGGTAACTTCAAGTTTGTATTATTTAAGTGTGACTGGTTTAAGGGTGAGGATGACAAATATGGACTAAGTTGTGTGTACTTTAATAGAAAACGCTACCAAAACGATCCTTTTGTGCTAGCATCTCAAGTTCATCAATGTTTTTATATCCAAGACCCCTTTCAAGAAAATAGGAAGTATGTTGTGAAGACAACTCCAAGGGATTTATTTAACATGGGAGACCAATCTAATAAATCAAATTGTATTGAACAAAATGGTCCAAATAAAGATGGTGAACTTAATTGGGTTAGGGAAGACATGCTTGTCCAAGTAATTGAGAAACCTCTCTCTATTATGATAAAATTGATTTTGATGAAGAAGATTTTGATGACACTCTATTTGATTTCATGGATTAATTATGGTTAGTTTCATGTTTTAAAACCTATTTTTGTTTTTGTGTAATTTGTACAACAAACTAGGTTTTTCTTATATATTTACATGTTTTTAGTCCTAGTGTGTTTGCTTTCGCAGCTCATCTTATAATTATTGTACATGTATGTTATAGATTTGCAGCTTTTTATTGGGATAAGTAGTTTTGCATCCTTTCAATCGTAGTCTCAAAGCAATAACATCCAACATCAAGTAACCTCATTTGCCATAATAACTATCCAAGTAAAGGTTAGTTGGACTCTCTGTCATTGGTCACCCTGTGCACACAATATATATATATATATATATATATATATATATATAT
>Ga0214542_1005414_pt1 | contig 24249 bp, 12 predicted proteins | sample CNSS1metaG_FD_160096 | JGI IMG/M metagenome (GOLD analysis project Ga0214542, IMG submission 160096) | Root nodule microbial communities from cowpea collected in UCLA plant growth center, Los Angeles, California, USA - CNSS1 | ecosystem: Host-associated > Plants > Roots > Nodule | place: USA...
CCAAATTTAAGTGTCCTCTTCTGAGTTCATAAGTGCCTTTTTGCGTTGCAGTTTTTGTACACCTAGTACTGCAACTGTTTTTGTAGTATATAATGATAAATTTCGACACAATCCAAAGGCCTTACAAATTTCCATGACCACCGATCATCACCATAAAACTTTATTAAGTATTTCAAATTCAACATTCAATTAAAAATAAAGTTTTGTTCTTCCAAATTTAAGTGTCCTCTTCTGAGTTCATAAGTGCCTTTTTGCGTTGCAGTTTTTGTACACCTAGTAATGCAACTATTTTTCTAGTATATAATGATAAATTTTGACATAATCCAAAGGCCTTACAAATTTTCATGACCACCAATCATTACCATAAAACTTGATTAAGTATTTCAAATTCAACATTCAATTAAAAATAAAGTTTTCGTCTTCCAAATTTAAATGTCCTCTTCTGAGTTCATAAGTGCCTTTTTGCGTTGCAGTTTTTGTACACCTAGTACTGCAACTGCTTTTGTAGTATATAATGATAAATTTCGACACAATCCAAAGGCCTTACAAATTTCCATGACCACCAATCATCACCATAAAACTTCAGTAAGTATTTCAAATTCAACATTCAATTAAAAATAAAGTTTTCTTCTTCCAAATTTTTGTGTCCTCTTTTGACTTCATAAGTGCCTTTTTGCGTTGCAATTTTTGTACACCTAGTACTGCAACTGTTTTTGTAGTATATAATGATAAATTTCGACACAATCCAAAGGCCTTACAAATTTCCATGACTATCAATCATCACCATAAAACTTCATTAAGTATTTCAAAATGAACATTCAATTAAAAATAAAGTTTTCTTCTTCGAAATTTAACTGTCCTTTTCCGACTTCATAAGTGCCTTGTTACGTTGGAGTTTTTGTACACCAAGCACTGCAACTGTTTTACTAAACCAATCCAAAATAGCATGTGATCATTAGTGTATCTGTCAATCTACAAACTACATATTAACTCCAACAAATGATTAAACAATATATTCAATTGTGCCAACATAACTGACTTTATCTACCTGAATCTAACATCCCTATTATCCCTATGTAAAATTGTCTCAAAAATCCTCTGATGGCATTCTAACTTCTATATTCACAGTAGCTATTTCTTCAACAGCAGATCGTAGTGCTTAATTACTTCATCGCGAAGGACATTATCTTCATGTAAAACCCAATCACAAACGAATTTCTGCCTAATTAATTGCAGCTCCTCCTAAAAACAACATCAACACAATGTTACCAACTGTAATCTTCAAAGATACACAATAAACAATAAAACATATTATAACAGTCAACTTACATTAGTGTAGTTAGGCAGGGCTTTGCCATTAAATTGACTTACACCATCCCACATCTCTATGAATTTCAATACTAGGACCCCACAGTCATGACTGCCAAATGAAATACAACACAATATTCAGACATCATTAAGCAGTGCTAAATTACACTCATTGAACACAAAATGTTACAACTTACCCATTAGGTTGAATTGGAGTGTCCACACACAGCACTTCAAAAGATGGCTTCTTCTCCGATTCACAATTCAATAACATACACAAAAACAATTCCATGTTACGCGCCTGCCATATAAGTTACACATATTATGGGAAAAAATTAAAAAAAATTAGTGTAATAAACATATACAATTTATACTTACAATGTAGTTGTCTATCCTTGTGCGGTTGTTTCTACTATGTCCTAGGGAATCAAACACAAAAAATTTCATCGTCTTAAGGTTCACACAGTAGCACCACCAATGATCACCATGGACAATTGGAGCAAACAACTACAAAAATCATACAAGACTTAATTATTTATCATACCTAAATAACAAAAGGCGTCAACTTCCATGGCAAGAAATAATAAATCTTCAACAGTAATAAAATGTATACAAATTCAGCGCTAAGGATGTCCTCCATGCCAACCAGCAAGCTACAAAAAAAGGTATTATAGTCACTTAATTTCCAAACACGTCTGTTTGCAATTCTTTTATTGCTGTCATGTAAAAGCCAATCCTGCATTCCACAACGCACTATGTCAATTTCATATAATTGTTATCAATAGATTATTCATGCGAACAATATATTTTGTGTCGACAAAATTAATTAATCGTACCTTTCAATGAAAATAAAATACACATTGCATTATTAACTATTCATATAACAATTTCAAATTTAGCATGAAAAACATCATTTCAAAACACTTACTCGTTCCTGTTCTAAAACTTTATCTTTTCTACTCTTTCCAGCCATGATTCATCAACAACCTATCAAAATTTATTAATAATACAATAAGGAATCACAACAAAAGAAATTCAACAAAAAATACACTTCACAAATCAAGGAATCATAAATTACTTCACAAATACAACAACCTTCTATGACAGGAATGAAAAATAAACTTCAGATGTCCAATTCGAGAAATTACTTCATATGGCTAATTACTTCATATGACGGGAATCAACAATCCAACAAACGCATCATCAACAAATTGTCATATTACAAAACAATATAACACCAAATAAACTAATTTAAATTTTGAACTTCCGAACACATACTTGGATAACCTCATAGACGAAATTAACAAAGTGCATTATAGGGTATTTCCACTTCAAAACACATTCATGTGTGCGAGGGACATATGGATCATCCCAACCCTGACAAAACCATCAATATTAACAATGGACGACAAGATAAACCAAAACAACCCTATACGCACATTTTGGGGTTTCACTACATTTATCAATTGTAATGGCAAAATGGCAGAACATGCTAAACCCCGTTCAACCCAACATCAATAATGTACCAGCAGCCAAGTTAAAAAAACCACATTAAATCTTCGAATAGGGGTTTTCCACGATAACCTACCGGAGAAATCTTCGTTCCGTGAATGGCCTTAATCAACCAACAACTACGCCAACGAGAGACCGCCCAAGCAATGAATCCAACGGTAACCACCACTTTCCGCGGAACCCGCCGCCTCCAACAACCCAAACCACTCTCCGCAACTCCGCTATCCGCTTCCACTGTGACCCACAACACCAACCTTTATGGAACGATAATTTTTTTGGGAAGACAAAGCCTTGCGATTGAAATGCCTTTCTGCGTCTCTGCTCGAAGAAGAAAGTTGAGGAGAAGAAGAAAGTTGACGGGAAAAAGAAAGTTGAGGGGAAGAAACGAGGGAAAATAGAATGCCCAATGTGTTTTTTTAAAAAGTTTGTCCAATCAAAGCGCGTGCACTTTACGCTACTTTCCCAAACCGCTGCCTCCATTTCCCGTCTGCTTTAAAAATATTAAAATATTAACTGCCACGTAGGCGGGTAACTTTGGGGGTCAAAAAAACAGGGCATTGTATCATTATCCTTTGTGAAAACTAATTTTGTTTTGCACTCTTTCAAAATCGAAAATATATATTTATATATAAACTAATTTTTATTGCAATACTGAAAATTTAACTAAAAGTAAATATATTTCTTTTTTTATAGAAACTAATACAATGAAAATTTATTCGATTCAAAAATTACTTTATTAAATGTATAATAAAGATAAAGAGTTTGAAAAAAATGATAAAAGTAAAACAATTTTAAGGAATAACAGATCCTTTAATGGATGTAACTAATTTAAAGCTATTTCGTTCTGCACTTCAACAGGCTCTATATGTATTCTCACATGATAGTGAAAAGACAACAATACCCTTAATATATATAAGGGTTTGACATATAATTTTGTGGAGAGGTAACGTCGAGATACAAACAATTTTCGCCTTTATGTTAATGAGATGACGACCACCTTAGATGTGTTGGCGTTGTTTTTCATATCCATATTGTGTGACAATTCTCCACATATGTTATGTTAAATTTCATTACAGCTACAATAATTTTGGGTAACTTGCTAAGTGTGGACATGGGTGATGCCATGACAAATATGAGGCAGTGTTGTATTTCACACATAGGCTAAGTTGGCTCCGTGAGTTATAAGAGGAGTGTTCTGCCAATTAGAGATGAGATTGTTGTTCCATGGAATTATTTATCGTATCTTGTGAGATGCACAATAAATAAATAAATAAAAAAATAAAAATATATATATATATATATATATATATATATATATATATATATATATATATTTGTTCGTATGGTAGAAGAAGAGCATCAAAGTGTAGTACCATATCATCGTTGTCATGATGATGGTCACATAAATTCAGGGATGTCAAGAAAATTCGTATTCATGGATATCTGTGGATAAAATCTGTAATAGGTAGAAAATAAATATTGAAAATGGGATAATGAGTACATGTATTTTTTTTATAACCGCATGTTAACGGGATACGGGTATCATAATATCTGTATCCGTGAATACTAGTACGCGTTATACTTTAATTTAAATTAAAAAAATAAAAAAATGATTAAAACATTAATACATTAATTTTTAATGGGTTATTTTTTATCAATTTGTTTTAAAAAAATCTCCATTTATTTGTAAAATTCATTCAACATTATTTAAATGGATTATTTGCACTTTATTTGAAATTTATAAATGTTATGCATTGTATTTTTATTTGAAATTATGATTAGAAGTTGTTGTTAAATATTAATTTTTTTTTATAAATACCCGCGTGTACCCGTGAATATTCATGAATATTAAAAAAATATGTGGGTACTCACATAACAGGTACTCAAACGGATATTGGTATGAATACGGGACAAATTTTGGTCCGACAAATAGGATATGGAAGTGCTACTACCCATACTTTATCCATTCCATTAACATCCCTACATGGCCAATTAGCTAATTTGTTGACCTACATTTTTCGTGTACTAATTGTATGAAAATTGTTAGTGAACTTAAATTCGATTTAATGGCGAATTTTTTGGTTTGATGTGACTACCATGTTAAGTTCTTACTTCATGCAACTTATCATTGTTTGTCAGAATGATTTTTTATTTCATAGAAATGCATCAAATATAGTATGTCACAAATAACAACATGTTTCTAATGAAAATTTGTTCAAGTAAATAAATTAACACAATCCAAAGAATATACAATATATAAGTTAACCATCTAAAAAAACTAATATAACGATGTGTAACTCCTAATAGTTAGACAAATACTTGCATCTAACTAACATGGAATGATGATCATAACTTCACTCTAGTAACAATAGGTAGACTACAAATTGTCTACAATTAGTACGGGACAACCATCCAACAATTTCAAAGGAATGAAAAACCTGAGAGGAGAAAGGTGCAAGATCTATTGAGACCCACCATTCCTTTAGCCCCGATGGCCAAACCGTTCAAGAGAATGTTGGGTGTGCAAGTTAAAAGAAGCTGGTGAGAGGGTTCAATGAGATCCTTCACAAGCTCTCCTTCGCCACTAGTGCAAAAATGGAATATTAGATCGGTTCTGGAGCGTGTATTAAATTGGTTCCTAAACCGATCTAATATAAGGCGATGTAGTATGTCTATAAGTTATTAGATCGGTTGAAAAAAATCGATGTAATATATCAATATTAGATCAGTTTCTGTCATCCGATATTAGATCTTATTGTTTTTTAACAAGTGCTCAACATGTTAGATCAGGTAAGACCATAACCGATCTAATACTTGCTATTTTTTTTAAAAGTGCGTTTTGTAATTGCAACTAACCAAAACCTGTTGCATTCAAAACCAAATAAATACAGACAATGCAGTTCCAGCAGTTTATAGAGTACATAATTAAACAACAATTCAAATCCAACAATGGATTTGACCAAAATATTTCCTAAGTGAAAGAAAACTAATGCAACAAAGGAAAATTTTTACATATAAACATTTTTAAGCTACAAGAAGTATTTGGCCCATTCAGTCCTTACTTCATCAATCTTCTCAGATCGTAATAGTTCAACATTGTTAAAAACCTGTAGTTCAAAGCAATGAATGCATATTAATTAAGTATTTCATAAAAACATGCTTCAAAGAGGAGTCTTTTGATCCTTACCTCATCCTAAGAATCTTTCAGAGCAGCACGAACTATGGTCCACATCTAGTACATGACATAGTATCCACACTCAAAACTTTCTTTTTGGATATTACACTAAGAAGATCAAATTTATAGTAATTAATATATGAAAAAAAGTACAAATCATACAATATAAAAGATGGAAACTTATACCTTAGGAGAAATCACTTTGAAATTTTGTGAAGATGAAGTTGATTTACCACCGAACACATTGTACACATTCAAAGCACTAAAAGTCACTAGTCAATTACAACATATTTCATGACATAAATAACACATTATAAAGGGACTACAACATACCTCTGTAGTATATTTCTCATGGCTGAGGGGATGGATTTGTGCAATGAGCATAACCAAACTACAATATTCTCCATTGGACAAATAATCACCAATTGCCAATGAGACCTAAAAAGGAAATATAATTAGTGATTTGAATTAGTTAATTAATAGCTAAAGTGACTAAGATGAACTTATGCATGAATATAAGGTGCCATGTAAATTCTTTTCTTTGATTTCCCCATCCAATTTTGAATGTACGTCTGACATTCCATATGTTTATTTCCAGACTTTTGTATATGCCAAGGCTCAAGGAAACCATAGACATCAACATTCCCTGTTTTGGAAACATATTCGTTTAAATACCTGCATTCAAACCATTAAGTTTAGAGACAATTATCGATTTCACAATATAACATAAAATGTACTCACAGTATCCATAGTTGAATAATAACTATAATGTTCAGCATCTGATGCCCCTGGATGATTTCGTACACATCGTTCATATGGATATATAATGGTATATCACTATTGTCAACACCGAAGACTGTTTTATCTCAAGGAATGGCAAATGGTTTTTGAAAAAGATCTTCCATTTGCATGCCATATAAGGTTTTTAACATCATCAACATTAGCAAATAAACGCTTAAATCGAGGTATGATTGGAAGATACCATAACGCTTTTGCAGGAGGACCCTTCTTCATGTTATCTTCATCATCATCATCATCATCATCATCATTATCATCCTTAACTTTGTATCGCGATACTCCACATCTTGGACACTTAGTTAATGTTTTGAAATTTTTTCTATAAAGAATACCATTGGGACAAGCATGAATTTTCTAGTACTTCATACCCATCGGACATAGTATCTTTTTTGCCTCATAATGATGGGTTGGCAATGTATTACCTTTCGGGAGCATTAGATGCAATAATTCTAGTAACTCACTAAAACTTTTATCAGTCCACCCATTTTTGGCTTTAATGTTAAATAATCTTAGTGTCGATGACAAATGAGTGAAACTCGTACAACTAGGATATAAAGTCTTTTCCGAATCATATTTCAATGAATCATACACGTGTGCTGTACGAAAATTTTATTTTCCAATATCTTCAATCATATCTTCCATGATCCTCACAATATGGATTAAACTCTTGACTTTGAGATAAGGTTGGAAGTTGTAAAACTTCGCCATGCCAGGTCCACGTTGTATAACTCTTCAGGATACCATCACATAAAAGATGTTCTCGTATCAACTTAACTTCTTGTCGTCTCCCATTCAAACAATTAACACAGGGACAAAAATATTTTCCATTCAAGGCAGTCCCATGTCGTTCAACAAATTTTAGAAACTCTTCAACGTCATTCTCATAGACATCACTGATTCAAATTGTATTCATCCAACTTCGATCCATTACTACACGACATGAGAAGTTGGTTTAAATAAATATTATTGATGTGATAAAGACTTAACTGCTTCTGCAAATAGGTGCTCTCATTAGTGACTCTAATTACGATATACTTTTATTATATTTAGTGACTCAACCGGTACTCTTAACTGCTTTTGCAAATAGATAAATGAATGAACTTGATAAAAGATCAAGTTCATAAAACCAGCCACAAACATAAAATCCACTCTTATGCTTTGAATTTCAAAGTAAATTGTTTGGAGGAACTGACCAATTTTATGTGCACTAAAATTCCAAGAACTAATTTAACACATTCACCAAAATTCAAATCCCAAAAAGGCAGCCAACAATTTCAATGTAATGAATGAAGTTTGGAGGAACTGACCTTTATCAATGCAAGTGATGGTAATCTTCCAATGAAGGTAGGAGTGAAGACGAAAAACAAAACAAACAAAGAAGCGGTGACAATAGCTCAAGCACCTTCAAAATGAAGGTAGGACGTCAAGCAACAACGACAGTAGCTCAAGCATCTTCAACGGAGGTGCGGCAACTGCAACGTCAAGGTGCAATAGCTTCCACGTGAGACAGGGATTTCTGTCGAGGTCCTTCGTGGTCTTTCAGAATGTTGTCGAGGTGATTCGTGGTGCGGCGACAACGGAGGCTCGTGGTGTGGCGAAAACGACAGTTCGTGGCGTGGAGGTGGTGGTTCGTGGCATGGAGGCTAGTAGAGCAAAACGAAGAGGGATTCATGGTTTGCAAACGGAGAAGAAAGCAAATGTGCAGAAAAACAGAGAAGAAGATGAACAGTGGAAAGCGGATGCACAGTGAGGCACGAGAGAGGGGAAAGGGTTTCGTGGGTTTGTGCAAAAAAACATTACATCAATTATAATTCTAACCGATCTAATATTTAAAAGCATCACCTTTTTTTAATTTAAAAAAATAACGTTAGATCGGTTCCCCCTAAACTGATCTAATGTATACATGTTAGATCAGTTCCCCACACAACCGATCTAATGTAAATGAAGTTATTTTCAAAATTACCATCGCGTGAATTGTTAGACCAGTTCCTATACAACCGATCTAATGTGCCTGATCTAATATCCCATTTTTACACCAGTGCGCCAACCCCTTTTACCATGGTAGATTTTTAGGTTCAAAAACATCCAACCCGAAAGGTATTTCTGCATAAATACATTTAAGAATACTCAATCGGCATAAAATTTTTTCGAAACATCCAATTCAAAATATATTTTTTTATACTTTTCGGATTGAGTGTTTCATAATATATTTTCAAATTCAAAAATATCTTCTAGAACATCTAATAAAAGAATATAAAAAATAAAGAGTTGTAGGAATTTTTATTAAAATTTTAAAGAAGGATAATTTGGAAACTACCACTTTTATGGGGTGCATGAAGAAAAAAGTGGATGCAGAAAGCAATAGCTTGAAGAAATGACCCTAATATGGACCATCTCAGACCCAACCGGAACCCGGGGCCTATAACATTTCGAAAATGATCTGGGCCCACAAACATTCCCTAACCTACAAAACAAAATAAAAAAAAAACATAAAAAAACAGTGCTTCCCACACGTTAATCGCCAAACGTCGTAGCACATAGGCAAAGGTTCCTCAGACGAACCGAACTCACCGTAACACCAAATACCACCGTTAATCTAAAGCCACCGAGCCCCAGCCACCGCCACGCGCATCATGGACTCCATCGCCGGAGCTCCGCCTCACACAGCAACCCCTCCGTCGTCTCGGCCGTCGCCGTTTCCCGGCCGGGAAGACTGCTGGTCGGAGGAAGCCACGTTCACGCTCATCGAGGCATGGGGCGAGCGCCACCTCGAACTCAACCGCGGGAACCTCCGCCAGAGGCACTGGCAGGAGGTCGCCGACACCGTCAACGCACGTCACGGCCACGCCGGCGCCAGGGCCCGCCGCACCGACGTGCAGTGCAAGAACCGCATCGACACGCTCAAGAAGAAGTACAAGATCGAGAAGGCTAGGGTTTCCGATTCCGGCGATTCCGCCACCGCCTGGCCGTTCTTCCGCCGCCTCGAGTTCCTCATCGGCGACAATTTCCCGGCGAAGAAGCCCTCCCCGCCGGAGTCAGGCTCCGCCGATCGACGGAGCACTCCTCCGGCGAAGTCCCCGGCGTGGGCCCTCATTCCGGTGGGTCCTCGATCCCGCTCCCAGAAGCGGCCGACGCCGGCGGCGCCAGCGGCAGAGAGCGTTGCCGACTCATACTTCCGGCGGAATTTCTCGGTTTTTGCGGCGGCGGCGGCGGCCGCCGCGGAGGCTGATAGCGATAATTCGAACGGTTCCAAATGGAGCAGTGGGAGTGAGAAGAGAGAGAAGAAGAAAAGAGGAAGGGATTGGGAATTTGGTTACAGAGAGGTTGCAGAAGCGTTGGAGAGGTTTGGGGAGATTTATGAGAGAGTTGAAGAAGCTAAACAGAGGCAAATGGTTGAGTTGGAGAAACAGAGAATGCAGTTTGCTAAGGATTTGGAAACCCAGAGAATGAAACTCTTCATGGAAACTCAGCTTCACTTGCAAAAAATGAATCGCTCCAACTCCAAGCGTTCTTCTGCAACTGGTTAGTTACCCTCTTTTCTTTCATGCCAATCACTGCATAAGAGACAAAATTCACAGATAACAAAAACCAATTATCATCAACCACTGTTTGATTGGTTACCTTCTTACTTTCTTCTTTTATGAATACTATAACTTTATTTAATGTGATTATGCATTTTTAGTTATTGTGCTGTTGTTATTTATGTGCTATTTTGATTGATTGTAATTAATCTCTTTAGTTATAGGTAACAGTATTTTCGTGGCGTTGTTGTTTTAAAGCCAGATATTGGCTCTGAATCATTTGTTTAATGATTCTCATAACGGGTATCTCGTATAGCATGATACACCTTTCTTTTGAACCTTACATGTTAAAGTGTTTTCTTCAACATTTTCTTTTGTTCATTCTGAGTTCTACCCAGGCTTTTGTTGGCATCTGATTTTTGAAGATGAGGATTTGTGCTATCTCATGATATTTTTAATTACAAATGCATGTAAGATTCAAATGGTTGAAATCCATGTAAACCTAATCACAAATATGTGCCTCGAAACTCTTTGAAAATCAGCCATACCAGTAATGTGTTTCTGTCATCAAACTTCACATCTATTGGTCATATTTTTTAAATAAAAGGCGAATCAGAAAATTTTGCTTTAAGAAAAGAGTTTTCTATTATCACTACAGAGGTCAAACTCTGTCTCTTGCATTAGAACATCTGCTTCAGAACTTCAGCTGCAAGCCTATTTTCGTTTGCTTTTTCTTATTTTCTTTGTTTTGAGAGACACTACTGTGTTCCCATGGTAGAAGAAAATGAATGATGGATGCAGTTTAGTACTTAAGATTATGATTGATTCACAAGTAACAACTGCTGTGTGCAGCACTGAAATGATTAAATTTACAAAAGAAAAAGCATAGCACACTTAGTTGTAAATTAAAGGCCAGTAGTCATTCATCGAATTCCATTGTCATAAATTTAACATGAAAAGTAGCGAATGGTGTTTTTTATTCAGCAATTTTTTATGCTTATTATCTTATGATGATATGGGACAATAATGGAACATTTTGATTTTTGTTAAGAATCTGGGTTAGCAGTGAACTGCTTGAGCCATAGTACTATTTGTTGTTCTAAATACAGTGATGGGCATATAATAATTAGAAATCTTGCAGTATCAGAAAATAGTGAGGTAAAGTGAAAACCCATACATTTGAAATAATTATTAAGGATTTAAAAATGATATAATCTAATAGGTAGGAATGATATTAAAAAACATTAAAATAATATAGAATGGTGTTAAAAATAATGCAATGATTATCTTTTTAAAAAATTATTTAGTAATTTTGGAATAAAGTCAAATTGTTCAATAGCTTATTTTATTAAATAAATAATTAGTTTTATTTATTAAAGAATAAAAGTGTTCTGTGAAACATAGGTTATATATATAAATGAAAATAAATATTTTTAATATTTTTATTATGTCATCAAGATCAGAACAAAATAAAATATTTTTTAAAAAACAAAGAATAAAAATACTTCAAAGAAACTTAAAAGTTAGGAAGATTAATTTCTGTTAGTTGGATCATTTAAAATCAGATTAAATAAAAAATGTACTATATTTTACTCATCAAGACCTCCTCCACTTTTCTTTTACTAATTCGGAATTATTGATGTGGCATGGATCGGCAACCTTATTCTATATTTTAATAATGATATTATCTTTTTTTAAATATATTTATGAAAAATTTGTTTGACTCTTACTTTAAACTTCTACAGTTTTTTGTTTGTTTAAGTGATATCATAGTTGTAGCAGTATTTTTAGTACTATTTTTTTTCTTAATAACATGTTTACAGTGATAGTCTTTTAATAATGCTGTTTGCTTTGTATATCAAAATACTATTATTTTAATAGACTACTTTGATAATAGTATATTAATATTTCTAATGTATTTAAGTCATTTAATATTGTTTCTATCGAAAATATTTTCATTCTTTGTTTTATTCTTCCATAATACTTAAATTCATGAATGTTATAATATTTTAGAATTATTTTAACAAACTTACACTATAGCAGTGGAAGGCATTTTTTATAAGGAACCGTGAGAGGCATTATTATATTATTTGAAGTTACATTATATATATATATATATATATATATATATATATATATATATATATATATATATATATATATATATATATATTTTAAGTAAGATAAATGTACTAGGCCAACCAAGCACACACACTCATTAGCTTGAATCATATTTCTTGGTTTTTTTTTCTTTGTTAGAGACCATATCTGGTATTTGTATTACATGGTTAAATCTTTCTCATATAGCTTTAGTTGTCGGATGTGACACTGATTTATTATGTTTTTATTTTTTTCACTGATTTATTATGCTTTTTTTTTTCTTTCCCATGTTGGAGGTAGTGGAATGAATCTAATGGGTTATATTTCTCTGTTCCCTTGCAGACAGTGTCTCATAGCAAACGGTGATGGAGACTCTGATCCAGAACAACAGAAACACATTACCATTGGACATGGAAGCATCTTTAGCCTTTTTATTTTTTTAATGAAAAAGGAATTTAGGAAAGGTATTTTTACAGTAAGGTTTTAATTTGGTCGTGTTCTAGAATCTTAGTAGTCCAAAACTATCTTTATGTGCAGTAAATTTACTTTATCTGTCTTCTTCCAGCATTTCAACAAAAATGAACAAAGGGGCTGTGAATATTCAATTGGAACTTTAGTTAACCAGTGTGTTTCTCCAAAAAATCTCATATTCGGTTTTTTTTTTAAAGGTGAAAATTGGTTGTTAATATTCCATGTTATACTTTTCATTTTGCTATACTACATTACATTTCTTTATTTAAGAAAACCTCTTAAATATTGTTCGGATAATTTTTTAAAAAATATTTATAAAAAATGTAAAATATAGCAAGTTTTTTTTAAAACTAAAGTAAATTTATTTTTCTGTCTTTTCTAAAAGTATTATAGAAGATGATTTTGGTTTGAGATAAGCATAATTTATTTATTTTATTTTTTAACTAGTATGAATGGAAAAAAAAATTATCTAAATAAAGTCTCAATCATGTTATTTCACGTCTTTCTATATTTTATTTTATTTACATTCATATTTGAAGATAGTTTCGTCTTTTGATGTTGATGCATGACATTGTTGATTATTTAACTATTGCTTTTGAGAGTCATTCAATTGAGGGTTTCAGAATTTAAACTCTCAATTTCTTTTAAATTTTTATGTTTGAAATATCATTTAATTATTAAAACTCGCCTTGCTACCAAAACTACACAACTAAAATTATACATTCCAAAAATCTTATTCTTTAAAACAATGTCTTTAAATTTATTTACATTAACTTCGTAAAAATAATTTAAAAGTAAAAGAAAAAATTGCTTTAAAATTTGATATTGAGTAATTTTTGAAAAATAATTGTAAAGGCTTCTACTATTTTATTTTAAAGTACAATTTCCTATGATTTAAATTTCTTAAGTTATATAGTAATCGAATTATTTGTTAAATCAAATGTTAATGTTTTCAATTGCATTCGTGACCTAATTGCTCTGAGAATTTTTTTTTTAGAAATTTAATTGCATGGGTGTGATTTATAAATTTATATAAATTTTAATTAGTTGATATTTCATCAATTTCATTTAATTTAATATATGATATAGTTTGCTCATAGAACAAAAATAGTCATAAGATTATACAATTATAAATATTTTATTATCTAAGTTTTGACAAGAATTAACTAGTTTATTCCAACTATTTATTTTAACTCGTCTTTACTAACTCTATCATTACTTATACCTTTTGAACAATTGGTGATTTCATGTACGTGGAATTAGAAGACCAATGATGAGTGAAGTAAGAGTTCTGTTCTTTTAGATAACAGATTGTTGGAGAATCACTTCCTGCACCTCAACATTGGAGATGCTGTTAAATAGGACCACTACATTGTCCTATGGCTAAACATAAGACAAAACAAAAGCCCATAACTAAGACCAAGTTCCTCATTTCACCCTTAAAACTCTACAATTAACAATAATGAAAATATTCTTACATTTATATATTACATTAATCTTGAAGTAATGATGCAAAAGTATATAATACTAACTAAAGATTAAAATCTAATTAAAATTAAATTATGTATCTTTTATTGTCTTTTCTTTCCGTGTCACAGTTGTATATTTTCTCATCTTACTTTTATGTTTTAAGAATAAAATAAAATCAATAATTTAAATTTTATATTTATTAATAATTATATTTTCCTATTTTTATTTATTTTCTTCACATTCGTATTCAATTTTTAACATAAGCAACTCGTCGTTGGACCAACATAGTTCATCTTGAACTATATTTTTGCAATAGACGCCAACCACCATTGAAACTAACATTTTCGTGTTCTCTTTTGGTGTGCTATAATAGGTTCTAAATATTTTGCATTTTGTTTACTCTCATGATTTTTTGTAATTTTGCTTGTGATGTTTCTATATTGGTATTTTACTATCTGATGTGACCACGCTTATTAAAAATTGGTTGAAAACTGAAAAATTAACGAAATATTAAAAGCCAAAAGACTACCCGAAAGCTGAAAAACTAGACTAAAATTATTTAGTAAAAGTAGTTAATTATCTGTTAGTATGTTTTAGCTTTGGAAAACACAGTTGGATTAGTCTGAGATCATTTTCTAAACAATACTTTGAAGGAAAGGTTGTGATCACAAACATGGGAGATTACATCTCTCTTTCACAACTTATCTACATACCATTTACAGCAATGCACCATGTCCCATCTAATTAAGAAAAAAAATATTGGGGTGTATGTTTTCTTTTATAATTATATTTGAGAACCTAACAAATTGAATGAAAAAAACGAAGTTGAACTAATACATATGAGGAGGGATAACTAAGAAATTTATAGGAATTTTCTTCCTTTTAAGATCAGAATAGACATATTTTATAAAGTTTCTTGTGTTGTCCTTTTTATTGAGTCTCAAAATAGGTATATTAAAATTTGTGTCTATCAATATGTTTTGAAAATTCGAGACAATACAAATAAAATCAATAAAAAAATTCAAATTTCTATTATATTTGGTGTTGTGTTATGTTGTATACATGGTGTAAATATTCAATTTCGTTCGGAGTAATAAATTTATTTTCAAAAAATAAATAAATAACTTTTTTAGTTAACAGTAAATAAAAAAATATGAAACAAATTTTTTTTTAAAGATTTTCAAATTTTAATTTTAAAATAGAGAAACGAAAAATGATAAGAAAATAAGAAGGAAAAGACTCAATTTATTTTTAGTTATTACACCATTTCTCATGAGCTCAACAATCCAACCTATTTTCACCTGACTCTTTGCATTTTTTACCGTTTGTTTCTCATAGAGTAAATAGTGATAAGATTCTAATAATTAGAAGCGATATCTGTTCTAATTATTAGAATTAATATTATTGATGATTGATAGTGTACTCTGTAACACATTCCTTCCTTATATTGTTTATTACAATTAAGGCTGAGATTGAGATTATATTAGTATTGTAATGTGTATATATAAATACAGAGCTTGCCATATGAAGAGAGATCGGAAAAGGAAATATTCTCTACACTTCTTTCTTCCTCTCTCATTACCACTCACACATACACACTTCCTATTTACCTCTTTTGGGAGAAAAACAAAAATGTTAGAGAAGGAGGCAGAATAAAAAAAAGATAGGAGAAAAGATAGTTATAATGTAGGAAACGAAAGGCTGAAATTGATAGAGAATAATAGCAATTGAAAAGTTTAGAAGGTTTTTTCTTTTGATTTATGCATTCCCAATTTTTCACTATATTTTGTTTTAATATTGTACATTTTTTATACCTAATTTTGGCCTTCCCTTTATGGTCATTAGTTCTCTTATTCATAATATGTTATACCAAAAATCATAAAAAAAAATATTTTCCTCATTTCTTTTTAGTGTCTGTTTGGCCATTTATGTCACATGATACCAATTTTTAAATTTTTTTCTAGAAAATATAAAAAATATAAAAGAATTAAAAATAAAAAATATTTTTCTTTGTTTACTTTTATTGTATGTTCAGCTACTCACGTCGCGTGACACTTATTTCCATATAATAAAAAATACTCAAAAAAAAACATAAAAAGATTTTCAAAATTAAAAAAAAATAAAATCACATCAATAATTTTTTTAAATGTTCATTAAGAACTACGTGATCATTGATTTTCAATTATGAATGGAAATATGTATAAACGAATACAATCCTTGTCGAGCTCACCAAATAAAAATTAAACCATTTCTTAAATAGAATTTCATTTAAATTTACGTGGTCCTTTAATTCTCATTTTGAATGAAAATACATAGGAACGAAAGACATACTTGTCGCGTCCAAATTAAAAAAAAAACATTTTTTTTTGTTTCTTTTTTAACACATGTTTTCTTATTTTTGACGAAAATTAAATATTTTGAAAACCACATAATTTTTTCACATTTAATTAAAGGTACCATCTTAGGATGCATTGGCAGAACATGGTTTTATGACTAAGGGGAGCCATGGCTCCCCCAAAAGTCTTCAATTTTATTTTTTGTATGTATTTAATTATATTATATTATATTATATATATATATATATATATATTATAGATTATTATTATATATATATATATATATATTAAGTTTTGAAAAATTGTTATCATTTTATTTATATATATTATTTATTTATGTATTTTTATTGTTTAAAAAATAAAATAAAAATCAATTTGATAGATGCTCGTTAATAAAAAGGAATAAGATTTTGTCTTTGTACATAAGGTTCTTTTTCAGTAAGTTATTAATAAACACTACAAGAAAAACGTGATTTATCTACATATATTTACATACGGATTTGAATCCGTAGGTAACGTAGGTATTACATACGGATTTTACCTATAGATGTGTAAAATTGAGTTATATACAAATTTTTTCGTAGGTAATGTAAAAAAGTATTATCTGCTGATGTTCTGTATGTAAAATTCGTATGTACATTTAGCACATTAGAGCGATAACATTTGCGAAGGACAGATCTATAGGTAATGATCCGTATGTAAGTTCAAAAAAAATTAACTACTAATTTTACATACAGATTTAGAAATAATTAAATATTAAAAATAAAAATCAATGTTTATTTTCCACTATAAAAGAAGAAACCCTAGCTAAGAAGCTCACTCACTCAAAAATCACTCTCCGAGAAAAAACTTTCACTAAGAAGCTCACTCGTTCAAAAACACTCGCGAAAAAAAAAACCCTCTCAAAGCTCACTCGAAAGTCACTTGCATAGAAGAAATCCTCTCGAAACCCACTCGAAACTCACTCGAAACCCACTTGAAGCTCATTCAAAACCACCGAATCTCCATTCTTCTCGGACTCAGTCTTCATTCTTCTCGCACTCACTTCCATTCACTCGTCGTTCAACCACATGACATCAAAACCCTAGCCTCCACTGCTTGCGCCTCCTTTGCAGTGGCCCACCCCTAGAACCATCTACACTTGAGCTCATTGCAGGTTGCTCGACTTTTGGAGCTTGCACCCTTGCGTTGCATCACGGAGCTCTCATCCCACGACCACCACTACGTCTTCTCACCTCCAGCGAAGCATCCCAAGGTTAGGGTAAACAACCCATCCGAATCCTAAACTCGATTGGGTTGCAAGTGGATAGAAAATCCATTTTTTCTCTGCGTATATTTTGGATTTTGATTGAATTCAAGAGATATAAATTTGGTCTGCTATGCTTTGTTGTTTTGAGTGGGTGGGTTGTTCTTTTGTTTCTTGTTTTTGCATTGTATAAAATGTTAAAGTAGTGATATATACATATATTTTTGCTACATAACTTATTGAATATTTTCGTTTTGGACTGTGGTTATGGCCCTTGGGGATGCTTCTTCAATTGATCTTTGTAAGCAAAATAACTAGTCCTATAGTCAAATATGGTTCCTAATTGTGTAATACAGGGTTGTAACTACTTACTAGGTTAATGTGCTTTGTCTTGCACATCTTGATGATTTGAACTTAAAGAAAAGGAATTGCTTGCATTATAAATTTTACTTTAATGGTCCAAAAATGTTCTTCATAGAAAATTTAAAATACCAAGACAAATGTGTTAGTGTAGTCGTCAAGTGATGAAGGCATGCAGGTTTCTACCGATGATTATTACCCTATTTGTTTCATAATAGAATTGAGATGGCACCTCAAATATTTCTAATATTTGTAGTAGTCTTAACCTCTTTAAAGAATGGTGCCCCTCTACTATAATAAAATCAGATAGCAGGTACTAGTTTGAGAGTTAGTAAGGAAGCCAAGGAGAAGCTTAATCATTGGTCAACAACAGGATATTGTAAAAGGAAAGATAAAAAAATAATCGGGGGAAGATATTGAAGAACAAATAGACTGAGGAATGTATTATCACAATACATCTTATAAATCAATATTAGTATTCCATTATGATTTATGTATCTTTAATTTATGATTCTTTTATTCCTATTACAATATTTTTTCCAGCTTAAGTTTTCTCCAAATTAGTATGAACCCTAATCAAGATTTATGTATAAAAAGTTTATTTATTTAATTAAAAAAATAATAATTTATGTATACAAAATTTTAATTTGGCACTCCTAAAATTTTTATCCAAGTTCCACCATTTTTAGGATGGGCATTGTAGGGTACCGACACATGGACCCCAAATCTGGTTTTTGCAAACCTTGTCTTATCTTTTCAGTTTTGCCATAGTTTTCAAGAATAAACTATGGTGTCAACTCCAAACTCTGTGTTTTCCATTTTTTTGTGTTCGACATCCCATCACGAGTTTGGTTGCGACACATAGGTTTGAGTAATGATGAGGTTCTAATGTAATAACTAATTCAAGTAAGTGCATTGGTGCGTAGTAGTATCAACAATTGTCGTATGCTCATTGATTTGTTAATATTATCCAATATTTATCTCTAGATTCAACAAAACAATGTTTGTAAATGAGTTATTGTTTATCATAAAGAGTAATCAAAGTTCAAGTTTGGAAAATTAGAATAATAGATGCATGGTGAGATTAGATTTCATTTCCCTTTATTATATTATACTATCTATGATCTTTTATACTTATTATGTCTTTTGCTTAATATTTTGAAAGTACTCTAAGGTAGATCTAGGCCCATTTCTGTAGCCTGAAAGCTAAGGATTTCAGACCCTGTGTGATTCCTCCACTCCTGATTGAATGAATCCTTATTTTATTGTGCAGGACTTTTGGATCCAGCACACCTTCTAATCATATGGAAACCTCTAGCTAGAGTTGTCAAAACGGGTAAACCGACCTGACCCAACTTGACCCACCACGAGTTGATCATTTAGTGAGCCAACCCAACGCGGTTCACTTATTAGCGAGCCAAACAAATTCGAACCCGACCCAGCCCACCACGAGTTGGTGGGTTAAACGGGTTGGCTCACGGGTTCACTTAATTAATGAAATACAATTTTTTTCCAGTCAAAACTAAATTATAATTCTAATTAAAATCTAAATAAACTTTAATACAATCCAAATACGAACCAAAATCACAAAAGTACAAATTATCTATGTGTTGGGTAAAAAAAACAACATAACATGACCCAAATGCTAAGCCTAACTTAACAAAAAACACTTGTGTGACCCTTTATTTGTGGGTTGGTGAGCCATCCTGGCTCACCACGGGTTCAACCCGGGTGAGCCGTGATAACGTTGTTTTTTACCTTTTATTGATGTTAAGTTTTGTGAATAAAATCAACTCCTACCTAACTTTTATCTTCTTTAATCCTCTAGTTTATGTTATTTTTGCATTGTTTCGTATTTTAGTTGTTTTATGTTTTTTTACTTCTAATCTCTATTATGAGTTTGTGAAATAAAACAATAGGAAGCAATTCTGGTGGAGGAAAACAAGTTAAAACTCAAGGAAGCATGATTGGACATGAAAGATTGACTTTTACACAAATACCCATGTCGAGGGGCACCAAGATCAAGTCCAGCACTGCAAACATTGAGAAAGGACTCACCTATATGTATATACTGCCTTTGACCAACCTTGGAAGGCCAAAAAATGACCATTGGGCATCAGGGTCACTCGCTGGGCGAGCTGGTAGCTCGCTGGGCGAAAATGACAGACCAGAAGTGCAGTAATTGAGTCGCTGGGCGAGGTTGCATGTCCAAGAACGTCGATTTTATGCCTCGCTGGGCGAGTGTGAAGCCGCTGGGCGAGAATATCGACCCCAATACACGAATATGGTTATTTAATCATGTTTCTACGAGAGTATTAGGGGATTCCTAATTTTTTACGAATAGAAACACCTTGGGTGCTTGGGAGAGACTCTTGGAGGCTATTAGGGGTGTTGGGAAACTCTCCCTTCTCCTTCTTGAGTCTCCTTCCTCATCCATGGAGGTTTTACACCTTTTGGATTGGAGAGGATGATGGGCTATGAAATTGAAGGCGGAGATGCGAATGGGAGGCGCAATTGAACCATGAGCAGTATTCAAGAACCTTGGAAGAGGGATTGTTTCTACTTTATGGTTCCAATTTCTTCCCTATTCTTCAATTTTGTAAAACCCTAGGTTCTCCACCATGGAGAGCAATTTCTATTTGTTGAGATTAGATGTAAAACATTGAATTCTTGTGTTGTTAATTTATATGTTTTTCCAATTCATGTTAGTATTTGATTTCCATGCTTAATGCTTGTTGTGGTTTAATCACCCATGCTTGATTTGTGATTCTTGAGGTGTTGGGAAACATCTTTAGAATCTAGATTTGAAATTAAATACCTAATGGATGCTTGTATCTAGGAATAGAACTTGGTTCATTAGTAATTTTAGATTCTTGAAACTAATGCATGATTTCACTTGTTGAGGATTCAAGGGATTGAAACTTGATGAGTAATCATAGGCTCAAAGGCTCTAGGAATAGGATTTGAGTATTCTTGTGAATTGATTTTAACAATAATATGGAATTGGGATAATTTAGAATGCATGAGAATGAAATGGTTGAAGTCTAATATTGACAAATTGTAAATACACTATGTTAATTTCTTGTTGCACACCAACTGTTTCATAAAATACAAAAAGAGTTTCCATTGTGTTTGTGTGAACTTTGTATCTAATTGAGTCGTGAATTGCGAAAGTTGTCATGCGTTGCACAAGTCCCTTGGGAGATAACGATAAAATACTTATTACTTGCTATGTGTGACTGATGCACTTGCCATGTTGGTTTTTCACTAACAAGCCGGGTTCTAGGTGAGTCGAGTCAAAAATCAACCCGTATTGAAATTTGTAAAAAAATTTTAACCCAACACGGCCTGAACCCGTGGTGAGCCGGGTTGGCTCGCGGGTTCCAATCCATTTTGACAGGTCTACCTCTAGCAAGAGTTTGAGTGCACCATCGTTTGAGATTAGTCTTCCAACCTAATCCAAACCAGTGGAATAAATGAGTTATCAATTCAAAACCAAAAACTATTGAAACAAAATACAAATAAAAATTAAAAGAGTACTACTGCAGAAAATCAAGGTTAATTACATCCAACTTCCCACAAGAGAGTTTAGTCATTCATGATATTATACTTATTACAAAGAGAAAGTGTCTAAAGCTATGAAAATTGCATGATGAAAACAGAGGTAGGGCCTTGTTTTAGAGTTTATTGGCAATGCTCAACCTTGTCTTTAGCGCTCAGCCACAAAGGGTTTCCTCATAGGTGGGTGTTCTTCTCATAACAACCATTTGTCCTAGTGCTCAACACTCTTGAGTTGTACTTCCTATAGGAAAGTTTTCTTGGTTGTTCAACCTCATGTATTGGTGCTCCAACTTCCCTTGCAAAAAGGGTTTCCCCGTGTGGCTCAACTCCTATTTTTTGTGCTCAGCCAAAAACTCGAAATATGTTGTTGTGTCTTCTCTACTTTCATGGTTCAATGCGAGTAATGGTGGCTCAACTACATACTTAATATTTCTCTCATATTCACTGCAAAACAGAAAAATATCACTAAAATTTAGAAAACTTCAATTCTTTATGTACCTCATTTTGTATCTTAAGTAAAAAAGGAATGTTTTTCCTATTGAAATAATCATCTGACCATGTCTAAATTGATATGAAATTTAAGATATCTCCTAGATAGTTATCAAGTAACATTAGTATTCCTTGTACAATTTTATTCTTTTGCAAATATATATATAAAAAAAAGGGTAAGAAAAAAGTGAGAGGAAAGGAATTAATGTACATTAGAAGAATTTTAGAATTAGTGGGTGTGATGAAAGAATAGGAAGCAGAATTAAAGCAGTGGTAGGTTGTTTCAATATTGTCTTCTCCATGCATGTGAGGGATCAACCTACACCAACACACACAACAAAGAACACCGTCTTAAAAAGGTGAGCTGCTCATTTATAAGATGAAAATATAGCACCTCATGTGACCCTTAATTTTTCCTTAGTCTATTTATCATACTAAGATATATCCTCACCTAAAACATTTATTAACAATATTTTCAAATATAAAAATTATATTTTATTTGTCTGGGTGATCACCAAAATAAATAATTATCTTTTATATATTTATTTCAAAAACAAAAATCCTCATTGAACTTATTAGAATCATACCTAAATTTTCTAAAATTTAATATAAATGGAATAGAATGTGTTATAGGAACTTAGAAGAGTCTATTTTTATAATTATAATTTATATTTAAAGTAATTGTATTTTTTTATAATGTTATTTTTATATATAAATTAAATTTTAGGTAATACTTGTGTTAAAATTTATTCCGCATTATAATTTAAAAAATATAGTGTTTCTCAAAAAAAATATATCGTACTAATGCATAAATTCGTACAAGTTATTTTTTATAAAGGTTGGAACACCTTTAAGTGTTCTTTTTTTTTATTTAATTTTATTTTTTATTGATAAAAAAAAACATCGTATTAAAACCAAAAAATAAATAAAACAAAAACTAAGAAAGTGTATCACTTAAATTGATAACTCAAAATGATACAGCATTAAAATGATAATCCAAATATCATAATCACAAATAGTATTTAAACACCACTAGTGCAATTTTGGCCTTTTAACTCGCGTTATAGGCCTCGGTTGTCGCGCAACCGAAGCATAAAATGGCGCGGTGAGAATTTTGTAATTTTTTTCAACTTTTATGCCTCGGTTCATTAGAAAACCGGTGCCAAAAGGTCTAATATGCCTCGGTTTTGAAGACTCGAAGCCTAAAAGTTGGCTAATATTTCAAAAATGTCATTATAGTAGTGACATTTGGCCTCGGTTGGAATTGAACCGCTGCCAAAAACTGTTTTTTACCTCGGTTAAAATTGAACCGAGGCCAAAAACCAGTTTTCTGCCTCAGGTGGAACTGAACCGCTGCCAAAAACCAGTTTTCTGCCTCGGTTAAAAATTGAACCGAGGCCAAAAGGTTCATTAGGGTTCAAAAATCGCGAATCACTTTTTTCCTCTTCTTCCTCGCGTGCGCGTTCTCTCTCTCAGCCACCCACCTTCATTGCTACTGTTGCACTCCGACCACTCACAACTACTAGACGTTTGGCTCATTCGTGTTCTGGCTTGGCGAAGTGCGATTTGGGGCTCGCGAAGTGGACATCAGTTCGTTGTGTTACAGGTGCGTGGTAGATTGGTGTTGTGCGTGGATGGAGATCTGTGATTTGCTGCAGATGGTTGATTTTGGTTTGCATTTATGCAAGTGTGATGTTCACATTTTTGTGTATGAAGAACATGGTGGTTGCACGATTCAAAAATTGCTCTTACGATGAAGGAGAAGACTATAGTGGCTACAGATCTTTCGTTTTGTGTTTCAGATCTGGCGGTGGTTGACGAAGTTGTGGTGTAACCATGGTGACTACCTAGGGTTTCTGGTGGAGAAGATGGGCAGAGAAGCACATATGGCCTCGGTTCTCA
>Ga0214542_1005421_pt1 | contig 24222 bp, 13 predicted proteins | sample CNSS1metaG_FD_160096 | JGI IMG/M metagenome (GOLD analysis project Ga0214542, IMG submission 160096) | Root nodule microbial communities from cowpea collected in UCLA plant growth center, Los Angeles, California, USA - CNSS1 | ecosystem: Host-associated > Plants > Roots > Nodule | place: USA...
AAATAGTCACTAATATAAATAAAAAATTATAATTGGTCACTAAATTTGTCACTAATTAATTAGAGAGCAATTTAGTAACTAAGTTATTTTGGTAGTCAAAACTTAGGTAGCTAATTTTTAGTGACCAATTTTATTTGGTAGCCAAAACTATGGTAGGTAATTTTAAAAACCAATTTAGTGACCAATTATAATTTTTATTCATAATAGTAATTATTTAAGTAACCAATAAATTTTGTACTTTGTAAACTTGTATCTAAATTAGTAATTATAGTAACTAACAACTTTTGGTCACTAAAATTGGTTACTAATCAAACATTTTCTTATAGTGTAAGTTTCATAATATTACAATTCTTCATGTATCTACATCAGCTCAAGATATCTAAAATAACACTCATAATTTTACCGTATAAAGAATTTTGAATTTTCATATAAAAAGTGAAAATAATTGATAAAATTATATTGAAAAAGAGGTAATTTATATATTGATAAAGTTAATATTCTACGGTTCTCAAAAGTTTTCACGTGATCTTGTATTATTTATCCTTTTTGCTTTCTGATTGTAAGATTAGGTAGGGTTTCCGAGTTGATTATGTGATAGGGTTTCACATTCACTAGTCTAAGGTCTTGTAGGATTTTAGATCCTAGTTCTTAATTACGTGTTTTCTTTCTTATTTTTTAATAGATTTATAAAAGGTTTAATTAGTCGTAAGGTACCCAGTTTGGTGCTAGTGTGTCAAATTGGTACCCGATTTTAAAAAAGTATCAATTACGTACCCAAATACGTTTATGTGCATCAATTGGGTCCAATAATTTAGACGTCGTACAGTGGTTAACGTTGACTGATTTAAGTTGGTCTGAGAAGCAATAAAATAACGCGTGGCCATCATAGAATTAGTGACGTGGATATTGTTGGTGTGAGAAGAAATTTTACGTTAATTAATTGTAGAAGGCAAAGTTTAAAAAGTAAATTTGGTAAAGTTAGTGCTGGAGTTCGAAGAACAGAGAAAGAGGGGAGAAGACGAGGGTGGCGAATCGACTCGCGCTTGCTTTCACTAGCATTCAGTAGATGATCGGAAGCATCCTTGACAGCGACGTGGGTTTAGCGGTGGAAGAAAGGTATGTGTTCTTGCCATTCAGTAGACGAACCACTCGCGCAGGCTTTCACTGCCATTTAGGGTTTTTTGTTTTGTCTGAGATTGTGATAATTTTTGGGGTTCTATTCAATGTATTTATTGTTTTGTGTGCTTTGATTGTTGTGTTTTTGTTATTTGTAATGCGGTGCCAGTGTTGGTCCCCCACTTTCAGATTTCTTTATTCATTTGGTCCCCCATTAAGTGTCACGGTGACGGTGTTGCGTTTACTGTGTGGTCCCCCCTTTGTTCATTTTGTCGTTGTCTTTGTGTGTTGGTGGTATGGTTTGCAATTTCTGTTTGATTGTTTGGGCATTTTCATATGTGACAGGAATATATAGATAGGAATATAGTACTTCAGATGGAAGAAAATTTCGAAGTTTTTCACCATGGGGGAAGGTTTGTTAACGATGGGTCACTAAAATACATTGGAGAGAGTAGTATTTTGTCATGTGACCCAGACAAATGGAGTTACTTTGAGATAATGTCAATTTTGAGGAAAATGAGTTACGTGAATGTCAAAGAATTATGGTATTCAGTAGGTGGAGGTGTTGTATTGGATGGAAGGCTGGAATTACTGACTGATGATAGAGGTGCATGTCACATGGTCAACATTGCCACACTAAATGGTCAAGTGCACCTTTATGTGGTGCACTTCGTTTGTGAGCCTATAGTAGTACATATGATAGAGGGTGGGACTGAGGCAAAAGTTGTTGTGGATGGTGCAGTTGAGGGTGAGGTTGATGTGGAGACTCGGGGTGGTGAAGAACCTGCTGTGGTGGGTGAGGTTGAGGTGGAAGCTGGAGTGGAAGTTGGAGTGGATGTTGCAGGTGAAGGTGAGGGTGATGGTCATATGGAGGCTGCAGTTGATGAAGAACATGTTGGGGTGGAAGTTGGTGTAGGTCCTGCAGATAAGGGTGAGGGTGAAATGGAGGGTGCAGGTGAGGGTGAAATAGAGGGTGAGCCTGATGAAGAACCTGTTGAAGTGGGTGGTGCAGGTGAGAATGAGGGTGAAATAGAGGGTGAGCCTGATGAAGAACCTGTTGAAGTGGGTGGTGCAGGTGAGAATGAGGGTGAAGTGGAGGTTGAGCATGATGAAGAAGATGTTGTGGAAGGTGAGGAAACAGACTATGAGGGTGATGATGATTATGAGGTGAGGAGTTGGACTGATTCTGAAGAGGAAGTAATGGGTGAGGATGAGTTGTTTGATGTTAGAATTGAAATCAAGGAATTGGAGGATGATCTGTTTGATGTTACAATTGAAGGAGGAAGTGGTTTGTCTAGAACAAACCCAAAGGGTAAAAATGTGTTTGACAGGGGGTTGTCTGATAGGGAATGGGAGTCTGAGACATTAGATAGTTGTGGAAATAGTGATGCAAGTGATGACGATAGAGATATGTATGGTAACTTTGGGATATTCTCCATGCCTAAAAGTATGGAAGACTATAATTGGGAAGTTGGGACGTACTTTACTGAGAAGGAAGAATTCACTGAGGCTATTAGAACTTATGGTGTCCGAAGTGGCAGAAAGTTAAAATATTTTAGAAATGACAAAAGGAGAATTTGTGTGAAGTGTTTGGGTGCGAAGGGTAAATGCAAGTGGTATGCATATTGTGCTTATAAACCAACACAAAGTACATGGCAATTAAGGAGAATTATCAACACTCACACATGTAGTAGGGAATTCAATGTGCGTTTAATGACTTCAAAGTGGTTAAGTGGGAGGCTGGAAAAAACACTAAGAGAGAACCCAAATATCAAGTTGACTGATTTGAAAAACAAAATTGGGAGAAAATGGAACATTGGTGTTCCAAGATCAATGGCCTTTAGGGCTAGGACTATGGCATACAACAACATTGATGGGTCATTCCAAGAACAATATAAACGTGTTTATGACTATGCACATGAGTTGTTAAGGTCAAATCCAGGTTCCACTGTCAAAGTCCATGTTGATGAGAATGAGGGCAATCCAATTTTCAAACGACTATATGTATGCCTCAAGGCTTGTAAAGATAGCTTCTTCTGTTGTAGGCCTATTATTGGTGTAGATGTCTGTTTTTTGAAGGGAAAATATGGGGGAGAACTGTTAACAGCTGTGGGCAGAGATGGAAATGACCAAATGCTTCCATTGGCATACGCTGTGGTAGAAGTAGAGAACAAGGAAACATGGACATGGTTTCTTGATTTGATGATAGAAGACCTAGGAGGAGCTGAAATTTGTTCTAAGATCACTTTCATGTCAGACCAACAAAAAGTAAGTAACTATATCCATGTGCTATTTGATGTTTAATTGTGATTCCTTAATATTTGACCAATCAATTGTTATGCTCTAAAAATTACAGGGACTGCTTCCAGCATTGCAAGAACTGTTGCCTGGTGTGGACCAAAGATTCTGTGTACGTCATATATATGCCAACTTCCGCAAAAAATTCCCTGGAAAAAATCTGAAGAGACTACTCTGGAAAGCAGCATATGCCACACACCCACAAGCATGGGAGGCTGTGATGAGGGAGATTAAAGAGTTGAATGTTGATGCTTTTAAGCATCTCATACAGATTCCCCCAAGGCATGTTTTTAAATATTTTTTTATATTTACTGTTTTGGATTTAAACTGATTTCAAATTAAAATGGTTTATTCCCTGCAATCAGATTCTGGTCCAGGTCCAGATTTACAACAAGACATACGTCTGACACTGTTGTGAACAACATGTCTGAGGGTTTTAATAGCACTATAGTAGATTCCAGGAGTAAACCCATCATAACCATGATGGAAGAAATTCGAATGTATCTGATGCAGAGATGGGCTTCCAATAGAAAGAAGGTAAATGCATTTCATGGTTCTATTTGCCCAAAAATTCAAGACAGACTGGACAAGGAAGCACAAAAGACCAAATATTGGTTACCAAGGTAAATGTATTTGATGCACCTAATTGTAATAATGTTTCATTAAATATGAATGTCTTTTGGCTGTTTTTTAATTATATCTTGTATTCATTGCAGCTGGTCTGGACAACAACTATTTGAGGTCAACCATACTGCTATGATTGGGGAGAAATATGTGGTGGATTTAGATAAACAGGAGTGTAGCTGCAGGAAGTGGGCAATAACATCAATTCCCTACTGTCACGCAATCACTGCCATCCGATTTCTGAATTTGAATGCAGAGGATTACCTCCCACACTGGTTTTTGAAGTCAACATACGAGGAGACCTATTTGTCCCTCATATATCTTGTTAATGGACCTCATCTGTGGGAGATGACATCTTATGCTGATGTGTTACCTCCTGCTAAAAGAGTGCTGCCTGGAAGACCAAAAAAGAAACGAAGGCTGGAGTCCTGGGAGCTGAGGAAGGATGACACCCAAGTCAGGCAAGGTGGAACCCGTAAAAGATGTGCCATTTGCAGAGCACTTGGACACAAAAGAAATACTTGTCCGCAGGCACCTCCACCACAGCAGCAACCAACTCCAACTGCTGAAGAAACACAAGCAAATCAGCCAACTCAGGCAACTGATATCAGTGGTGGTCAACAAATTCAGATTACTGCATCTGAACCAGTTATGCCAGCATCAACAAATCAGCCAACCCAAAATCCTTCATGCCAACAGAGTGAAGTGTCTCAAGCAACCCAAAATTCTGCATGCGAACAGACTCAAGTGCCTCAACCAACAACAACAACCACATTCAGAGAAAAACTGTCATTTAGGAGGGGACCAATCACGGAGCCATGAAGAAATTATGGAACACTTGTTTTATTTTGGAAAATCAATATGTAGTGGCTTTTTTTTGACAAACTCAGTGCTGTTATCTTAGAATGTAGTAGTGTTATTTTGGAAACAGCTTGCTTTTGTGCTGTTATTTACATATTCAGGTCTTTTGAAGAACAATATTATGTACTGAAATGGCATTATGAACCACTTTAATATTATTTGCTTTCTCATCTCCAGATTATCTTCATTATCAAATCATGTTAAATGCAAATAAATAGAACACAGTCAGTTCACTCAAACTTGTAATTCGTTCATTAAGAATTCATTACAACATTACACCACTGATACTTACAGAAGCAGTCAGTCTAACAACAGTTCAGCAACTCTTTTGAACTAACTTACAAACTAAAATTACATTAACAAAAAGCAAAAACACTATTATTACACTTAAAATCTTAACCCATCTATCAGAAATCGCAATTGCTTTTTCCAGAGTGTAAATCTTTCTCCTTTGTCTCCCAATGGTAGCATCTTTTTCATCTCCATTATCTTCATTCAGCCATTTGAAGTAATTGCACCCTTTAAATACCTCATTCCCACCACTCCGCTGTTTGCAAGAACAAATAATCGAACATTAATCAAAAACAGAGAACATGAAAAACATTAATAAAGATTCAATCAAAATTAAATTAAAATCATACATATACTCCGACCTTATAATTAGGACACCCCCAAAATTGTTTTCCAGCATTCCTGACTGTTTTAGCGACTCTCAACACAGCGTTCTCCCCATAAAAGCAAAGAGGGGATTCACCCAACACCCTATACGAACCACCAGTGGAGGACACACTTTGCTTCTGCGAACCCCACGAAGAACATGAACACCCTTCATTGCGAGACATTGCAGATTCACCAAAAATGACATCTTCCAATCAAGAATGAAGAGCAAAATGATTGAAGAAAGAAGAGCAGAGGAAGAAATACACCACACTAATAGCGAAAACCCAATTCCTCAATTAGGGCATAACACACTCTGATTTTTAAATATAGCACACCACATCACTGTACAATTATTTTTTCAGCCACAACTGCTTTTTAAATTGACACGTATCCGTTCACAATTGCCACATCATCTCATTTTTAACGCCGTTTCTCACAATTTAACGGGATGGACCCAATTGATGCACATAAACGTCTTTGGGTACGCAATTGACACTTTTTTAAAACCGGGTACCAATTTGACACACTAGCACCAAACTGGGTACCTTACGATTAATTAAACCTTTATAAAAAAACCTGAAAATTAGTGGATAAGTCAATCTTTGAACAAGAAATCGAAACAAAAAACAACTACAAGCCCATCACTTTGGTGTAAACATTTTCTGAACAAAACAACAATAAACTTATGAATTGCCTGTTTTTAAAATAACTGTTATAATTTCTTTTTAAAAATTCATTCATTTGCATGTTTATACCAACTTTAAAACAAATATTGTATTATCATATTTAATAAATAAACTTATTTAAATGACAAGTCACACAATATAATATTATGAGTAAATATTCAGTTTATAGAATCACTCCTTAAAGATATTCAAGAATTCATAAAAGGAAATTCTGAGGCACACCAAGATGTTAATACAAGACAGGGTACAAAATCCAACAGCGATCAAACTAAGATTAAAAGGCAATACATGGGCCATAGCCCAAAAAGAAAAGCCCAATAAGCGGAATCTAGCCTAGGCGGGCTACGCAGCGGAGTCACCATTCCCCTGTTGACCACGAGGATTTCTCACATATGCTCACATCAATAAATTGATGATCATCGCAAAAAGAGAAAGTCACACCAAACAAAACATACAAAAACAGAAGGGTAAGCTAGAGCCGAAAAGTGGTTTATCATACAGTTACATACAATTTCATAGTTCAAGATACAAATGTCAACCAATAATGTTATAACTTGCAAACAATACACTAAGACTCAGACACGACTCATCCGGATACATATAATTAGTCAAATTCAGCAAATGCTTGCACTTGTGGTGGACTTCCCTGCTCCACCGAGCTAATTGTTACAATGTCACATCCCCCACACACAAGGTTAGCCTTTAATGAGTTTCAGACCTCTTGCTACTCTCACCACTAGAATCAGTACACTTTATGTGAGACTAACTGACTCTTTAGAGTGTCAGGATGCAACCTTATCTTGAATCCTTACTAAATTATATAGATGGGACACCACCATGAACTCCCACTAACAGGGGTCATAGAATGACGTCCCGACCAATTGAGGCACCACCATGAGGTCTCACCTAGAGGCTCATGGAATTACGTCCTAACCACATACAAATCATATCCCACATCCAATTATGTAATCTTACGCATACCGATCTCATATCAACATTTATAACCAACCTTTATCCGTGTCCCATACCAAAACCATACCAACAATATGTTCCATTTATCAACAATAACATTCATTCTCATACCAATCCCATGTCACTTTGATAACCAACCTTTCCGTACTTATTTCATGCCAAAATCATATTAACTCCACATTTCAGTCCATAAAATCAGATCTCACATGCATATTCATATACTTCATACTTAAAATAGGGTAACCCAAGCCAAGCATACAATTAACAACCAAGAGCAGGGAAAGAACAGTCATGGAGTAAAACCTTGCACCAGTCTCACTCAAGCTAAGAACCCTCGCTCAGGCGAAAGGAATCTCTCGCTCAAGCTAAAGGTTCTCGTTTAGGCGAGACTGCCAACAGAGAACCCTGCAAGACTCGCGAGTTCTCGCTTAGGCGAGCCCTCCTCGCCTGAGCGAGGCCATCCCTCGCCCAAAGGTGAGGTTCCTCGCCTGAGCCACACTTGTAGTGACTTGCCTCAAACTATCACGCGTCCTTGCTTAGGCGAGCCCCTCTCACCTGAGTGAGATAGTACCTCGCTCAAAATGAGAGCTCTCCGCCTGAGCGAGAGCTCGAGTGTGAGTCTAGGCCTGTTCCTGCAAGTCTCGCCTAGGCGAGACAGGTTCGCTTGGGCGAAAACATCGCATCTCGTCATTGTTCTCCCTACAACAACCATACATTCATATCCAAACAATAAAACCATACATCACAAGCATTCACTGGAGCACTCAAGCTTAGAAATCGTGAAACAATAGCAATACAAGCAACAATCGTGTTAACCAAATAAGTTCTAGCTTCCCTTACCTGGAAGGAGCTAGTACAGAACTTCGACACTGAACCACGGAGCACAACAGCTCTAGGAATAGGCTTAGAAGCTGGAAAACAACGAAATATTAAAGGAACGGGATTACTATGGAACCCTAACTGTAAAGGCGAAAGTATGTTTTAAGAAGATTGATATAGGCTTGAGAATCACTTACATGGAGTGGAAAACGAAACTGAGCTTGAGCAACCTTGACCAAGATCAGAGTTAAACCCTAGCAGAGAGTTCGCAACTGCTTAGGAAGGAGTAAGGGAAACTATTTTCTGAAAAGTGAATGGAATGAGGGTGTTAGGGCAGATTAGGGTCTGGATTCCCTTTGGGCTAGCCCTAGGCCCAACTAATTTGGGACAACCTTTTAAAATAAGGGCAATAATGTAAGTGAGCCTTACAAATATAGGGAACATGGTCTATATTTGATTTGATTGATTTTCGGTTGATTTAGCAATATAAATAACAAGAAAAAAAATATAAAATGTATTCATAGTACTTCATTCTTGATGTCATTGAAGTTATTAAAATTGAAAAAAATACATCATAAGTGTAACATGAAGGAATAAGTTGTTTAAGAAATTATATTTGAAAAATACATCACAGTTCTACTATTTTATGAAGGACGAGATTCACTCAATATCAATTTCTTGACAAAAGTTTTTTTCCTACAGTGTCAGCTTCCTGCAAATTCAAAAAGGAAAAACTTAAATAAGAAGAACTTAAAGTCACCATATATTTAAACATGTTGTATAATTATTACATTATAATATTTAAATATTTGTGTACAATAGAAATATTTAGTACCTGGATTGTGATGCATATACGATATGGTGTTGTTCAAGCTTCCAAACCATATTTTTTTAACAAATGTTACATAAATTGATCTTAAAAGTGATGTGACGAGTATGCCTCTTGAAAATGATTTCATTTTTGGAAGATTACTCATCCTCACTATTTTCAACTTAGGCAAAGATAAAGTTGAACTTTGGCTGTAGAAACAAGACAACATTGGAAGATCCTTCATTACAAGACATTCTAGTTTGGGAAAAATGATGGACACATTTTCATCTTCAGATATATCACTAGATATGACCTCTTCCATTTTTTCACATTTACATAATCTGAGTATTTTGAGTTTCTCAAGATTTTTGACTGAAGAAAGTGAGAATAAACTTTGGAGGTTGTCACATTGGAAAATGTAAATTGACACCAAATTTGAGAAAAATGAAACTTGAGGTTCCTTATTCCAAACATACTTCAATTTGCTTAGTTTAATCAATGCTAACACCTCGAGTTGAGGAAGTATTTCATGAATTTTATGATCAAGATTGTCATCTTCAAAATCAAACAGCTCTGTCAATATTTCACATTTGTCCAAAGTTAATTTTCTCAAATTCTTGAATCTCGTGATCATGCTTGAGGAGATAGCATTCAACAATTTGTTGTTGTTGGCCAAAATTAGATATTCCAGTTCACAAAATGATTTGGACGGATAATTCCAGTGCCATAGCTTCTCTATATTCATATTAATCACATAAAGTATCTTCAATTTTTCCACCAACAACTGCAAGAAGCAAGAGGTAATTTAAGCTTGTAGGCCTATGCCTGAATTCAAAACTAAGTAGAATGAACTACATTATGTTGATAGTTTTTCATAATACCATGTTATGCACTTATATTATTGAATTGCATACTTTTATTCCATCATCAATACAATAAGTAATTAAAATAAATACTAGTTACCAATATCAAATGACAAGAAAGAAAACATGTGATTTCCATGCAAAATACACTTGATAAATAGTTTGTAATGGAAACTTACTGAACTTGGGAAGAAGCAATTTGTTGTAGATGATTCTTCAAGAGCTTCGGAATCTTCAATAAAAGAAATCATAGTACAACAATTTGTTATTTTTAATGTTTGTAGGGAAGGAAATTCAGATATAGAAGGAAAGACAATAGAGAGACTTGGTAGATTTTCAAGAGAAACATCCTTCAATTCATGAAAGGTGAGTTTCCCTCTCATTCCCTCCACTTCTTCTTCTTCTTCGGCAATAATAATTGTATCCAACACCTCACAGTCATAAATTTCCAGATTTGTTAGTTTTAGAGGAACTTGAAGCATATTAAGAGACTTACATTGCTTGACTTGTAGGAGTTTTAGGTTTTGATAGAACCTGGAAATATCTTTGTTAACAATGCAAGTTAACTTTGGAAGATCAATCAAAGTTAGTTCACACAGTTGTTGTAAAAGGTGTGTGGAACAAGATATTTCTTTATGAATGTTGAATATGGTTTTTAATTCCTTACAGTGACTCACAAAGAGTTTCTTCAAATTCGTCAACTCTTGTAATGTCTCAGAGGAAATGACACAAACCAAGTTGTCATAACTGTCAAACACAATCTCATTCAATTCAAAGAAAGACTTCCCATCAGTTGTAAGCATTTCATGTGAATCTGCAAATCCGGTTGTGAATTTTTCCAATAATGGACATTTTTCTATGATCAAAGATTTGAGATTTGGAAATTCCAAATGACCACTATAGATTTGTCTCAAGTTTGGGAGAGATTTAAACTCCACCTTGCTCAATAATGGGAGCTTAGTTTTTGGTCTAACTTTATCAAGATAGTCCTTAAAGATGGTAGATAATGCCTCACATGCCTCTATAATTAATTCCTTTAGTTGGTTTAACTTCTCTGCTTGATCAAAAGAAACTATGTATTCGAGAGAGGGAACATCTTTGATGTGTAAAATTTGAAGGTTTCCAAGGTCAATAACATTTGGACTATCATCGTACCATAAATATCGTATGCCATATACTTTTGATAATTTTACTTCCTTTAACTGAGTGAAATTTATGAAACCTCCACCTCCCTTTGCAGAAAAGTAAGAGTTGTGAAATAGGTTAAAAATTGACGATGAATCCCATTGCTCAATGTTGATAACTTCAAGTTTGTGTGACCTCCTAATCAAGTTAAACAAAAAAATATCCAACGAATCCTTACAGTTTTTTGCTCGAAGAATTTGAAGGTTAGTGAAGTGGGAAAGGTGAAGATTAGCCAGTGTCTTGCGTATTTCTTCATCACTATTGATAGTGTACTCGGTAATTTTTGATAATTTGTCATTCTACATTAATATTCTGCCCTTGTTATCCCATCGTACAAATAATGAATACATAATAACATCACACATTTTTTTATTTATTATCTATTGCGATGAAAAATGTTTGAGAGAGAACTAACCCGGAAAAGATATGCAAGGTTGGTGTGAGGGTGAATATGCACTTCATCATTTTGTGTTATTAGTATCGATTTTAACTGTGATTCTTTTATCATTCCCAACCCAAACTTCTTGATGTTGGGACAATGGTTGAGCACCAAGTTCTCTAAAGATGGCCATTCAACAATGTCTCCCGAGGAAAAACTTCTTAGATTGGGTAAGTCTTCAACATGCATTCTCTTCATTTCACAATATTCAATTGCAACTGTGGCGTTTCCCTCATTAACAAGATCACTACTTATATACTGTCCATAAATAAAATCTCCACAAAGTTTCAGTTGTAAATAGAAATACTAAAAACTAAATACTACTTTTTGAGGAGCACCCTCTGTTAAAATTATTATTATATATGTCAAAAATATTTATTCTATCCGCTTAATTTTATATATTTGAACTTACTGGGTGCTTCTTTATAACAAATCTGCATGTAGTTAAAAGTATACAAATACATTTTTTAACTTTTTCCATTAACTTAGTTCTTAAATTATTCATCACTAATAGTGATTAATTATTTTTTATTACTAATTATTATTTAAGAATTTTTTATAATCAATTGTATAATAATTTTATTATAAAAATATAATAATATATAACTTATAAATTAAATGAAGTTGGAGTTGTTAATATATTATTTTCTTTTTAAACGTGTGTGTAATAATGTGTAAGCTGTTTGGGTAATGACAAATTCTCACATTTAAATTAACCGTGGTCTTCCCGTCGAAGCCAATTTTTGCCAGTGCATCGTCTCTCTGGAAAAATGAAGAGAAGCCATCCTCACTTCAAATCAAACAATCAAAATTTAGTTAACAATTTAGTTTTTATATCATAAAGTTTTTATTTGTTTTTATTTTTATATCTTTTTTATGACTAGAGTTTATATTTTCTTTAAGAAATACATTGTGTTTCTTCCGTTCAATTCATGTGTACAAAGGCAAATCTTGATCAAAAAGTTTTAAGAGATTAAAATAATATACTCAAATTTTATATATTTAATTATTATTATTATTATTAATATAACAAAACAATATATAATTTAGTATTGAAATCCTTGTATGTTTTTTTCTTAAAAAAATTATAGTTTTGAAATTAGATTTGATATGAAAGTCATTTTAAATAAATTTTTCTAATTTCATCTCTTTTCCTAAATATTTTCATATTTGATAACATTTTTTTGTAATAAGCTCAAAAGAATTAATATGAAACATTTCGCCTATAAAAGAATTAATATGAAATTTCTCACTTATAATTCTTTGAATATTAAGAAATAGTTCTCTAATTCAACAATTGAATTCCTATTATCATGTTTGAAAGTGTAGAAGTAAATGTGATTGTTTTCATCTTCAAGGTATCTTCCTTTTATCACTTTAGAAAAATAATGAATCTATTATTTTATTTTTCATCAATATACCTATTTAAAAAAATTAAGACTAAAAAATATTTATAAAAATCTAATCGAAAATTGAGAAACGTAATTATTAAAAAAAATTGTGATAATCAAGCTACATTTAAGAAATGATTATGAGGAAACATATAATACATAACTTTTCTTTTTATATTCATAAAAAGTTAAATATACAAAAAATTCAGAAGATGAAAAAAAAACTAAATATCACACTAATATTTACCTATGAGAAAGAATGGATGAGAACTCAGAGTGAGAAAACGAATTTATGTCTAATTTTTTATTTATTTTTTAAAACAAAAAATAAAAGAAATGATGCAAGAGTGATAAATGAATATAGTACGTGAGAAACTTAGAAGAAAAAAGAAAAAAAAATATCTCAATAAATTTTACTATTCTTTAATATGTTTAATTCTTTTTTATTATTTATTAATATTAAATATTATATTTTATAAAAAATAAAAATCAATCTAAATTTTTTTAAAAAAAATTAAAAATATTTTAAAAATCTTAGGCCATGATCCGCCACTTCATGTGTATGCCGAATAAAAGGTTATCTCTTTTACTTTATCAAATGTCAAAATCAGAAAAAAAAAATATATCTAAATTTTAATATGTGACCGTTAATATCAATTTTGGCAAAAATTATCACACTAGCTCCTTTTTAAAAAAAACCCTATTAAATGAAAAATAAAAACTATAAAAGCAGACCAACTAAACAACTAAAAGTCCTAATAGAAAAACAAAATCATTAACTAAATCAGCGGCGGATCTTCGACCAATATTTTGAGAATGTCAAAATTTTGGTTAAATTACTCTTTTGTTTCATTTTTTGTTAAAAATGTCAAGTTGGTCTTCAATTTTTTTAGCCTCAATTTGGTCTGATTTTTTTAAAATTGATGCAATTTAATTATTTTCGTTAATTTTCTTGAAGCGGAACAATGATTTTTTATCATCACTGACTCTAAGATTAGGTTAGTTACACAAACAAAGTAAGTCATCTTTATTCACAACTTCAATTTTGATTAAAAAATCTTGATCTGATTCAGAAATTTAACAAAAAATGACCAAATTGTATCATTTTTTCAAAAATCGAGATCAAATTAGGACTAAAAAAAATTAGAAGACTAACTTCACATTTTTGAAAGAAAAAAAAATAAAAATTAAAAGATTAATTTCAAAATATTTATATAAACTGATAAAAACATTGTATTTATTTTTTTAAGATAATAAAAAATAATAAAATTATAATTATTGTTATCATTATAATTATAAAATAAATACAAATAATTTTTATAATTTTACTATAATTAATTTTCATTTATAATAGTTAAGTTTCAAATAAAAATAGTCAAATAAAAAATGATTAAATTAAATAAGTGATCACTTGAAAGATAATGTTAATAAAATAATTAGTTTTATTTTTAAAAATATTAAAAAGGTAAAATTAAAAATGTGAAAAAAATAAGAATAGAAATATATTAAATATAGATATATAAAAAATTTTAAAATATTAAATATATTAAAAATATTAATTTTTAAATAAATATTTAAAATTATATATTAATTAAATTACGTAGATATAAAAATTTTGGGGACTATGGCCCCTCTTCATAGATCCGTTTCTAAACTAAATCAATGGCAAATGAATGATGTAACATACTCTCATTCGAGTTCTAATTTCTCGGCTTTTCATTTAATAATTTTTTTAGGAATATATTTTTAACAAATTATTTCAATGCACTCCTTTTCATAATTTTGTTTTATTTTCTTATTGTTAGAAAAAGATTGTGTTTCGTATAACTTCTTTTATGCTATACATGTAACACGAAATACTCTTGACACCTAAACACTTGTTTTATTTAAAAATCACATAAGACCTTATATGTCATTTATTGCACACTTTACTTTTAGAAATGCATATTAATGATATCAATTTTATATAATTTCTAAAATAAAAAGTATTATTAAATTTATAAAAATATGATCATAAATAATTATTTTTAAAATTTTATTGTGGATAGCTTTTTCTTTATGGTGAATAGTTAATTATGTTTTAGAAATAGCTCCAAAACCTAGAAGTTAAACAGAAAGATTTGTCTACACCAAAAATAACTAAAGGAAAAGTCTCTGAAGGGTAGAAATAAGTTTCACTATATTCTTTCATGTCCTTCAATTAAAAATGTCATACACATTTTTTGGTTAATTTAAATAAGAAATTTGTGCTTTATTCCTATTTTCCTATTCTAAATATTAATTAAATATATTTTTTTATAAAAAAATTAAAACATGATATTATTAATGATTCAATGTACAAATGGTAAATTTTATTTTCAATAACAAATATTAAAAAATGTACATAAATATTTAAATAAAGTAAAAGATAATAATTGCATAAATATCAAAATAATTATAAAAAATCATTAAATAATCAAACACAATTAAAATTTTATAACAACTACATAGATATTATTGTGCAAATATTGAGAGGAATAATACATTTAAAATTCCAGTGAACTTGATGGATATCATGTGGAATAATTAAGAAAAAAACGAAAAGAATTTTTTGAATGAAATAAAACTAATAACTAAAAATAACAACGTGAATAAGTTTTTTATTACTTAATAAATAAAAGTATATATTAATAATTTAAATTAAAATTGGATATGAGATTAAACATGCATATACATATATGTTTCTGTCTTTGTATGAAATTTTTAAAAAAAATATTATTTGTAGTTGTACCAATTTTGTTAAGGCTTATTTAAAATGATTGAAAATTTTAATTATAGTTTACTTGTTATCATTGTTAGCATTGAAATTGAGCATTGTAATAAGATATGATGACACTATTCGGTCATAATGTCTATTTACTACTCAATCTATAAAAGAAATTTAATATGTTATCTCATTGTCTACTTGTTGGATACCTATTTAAAAAATATCAATCGATTTTTTTAAAGTCCACATGTATTCATGGATATCTGTGAATATTTAAAAAAAATATATAATTTTTTGAAATAAAATATAAAGAAAATTACAAAAAAAATATATAATATAATATAAATTGAATTAAATTAAATATAAATTGAATTTAACTAAATAAAATATAAATTAAATTTAACTTAATAAAATATAATTCTATTTTTATTTTTATTTTTTTGTAGATAACGAATATCTGCGAATATAGATAATATGATAGCTGCATTCAATTTGTTTATAAATGGATATTAAAATACTCGTTGCGGGTAACAACACTTCACTTGTGATTTTATGTGCAAATACCCGCAAGTTCATGTATTTTTGTTACCTAATTATAAGGAAGATAAAGAAGTCATTTCATAATTATTTGTTATGGGGAAATATAAATATGTATGAAAGATGATAATTTTAAAATTGCAAAGCTTAGAAATATTAAATGTTGTAATTACCTTGGGAATATTATGACCACCATTTCCTTTGCTTTTGAACTGCAGAAGAAAGATAACTGGACACATGCAGAAGAAAATGAACATCTATTAATATCCACTTAAGAATGAAAGTTATATTCTTTTCTTTATCCCTTCAAAATGCTTTGAATGTTAGTGCTCCTCTCATCTAGGAAAGTAAAAAAGTAAGATTCTTGGAGTTCCCCTAAATTCTTTCCTAAAAATCTAGGTTTTAGTAATTTCTTACTTAAATCTAACGCCAGAATAAGAATGTCACAACCTATAACATGTAGACAAATCTAATGTGAGCATTCCACACAAGGAAAGTAAGGCATTTTTTCTTAATGAGACTCACTTTTTTGTTAAATAATTATCTAATGAAGTACAAAAACATAAGTGAAAACTATAGATGGCCTATAGCACTTATTTGTGAAAGACACTTAGCGATTTGTGAAAGACACCTAGTAATATACACATCTTATTGAACATGAGTTAATCTTTGCCTTAGTAAAAAAAAGCAAAGAATAAATGAAAAGCTCATCTAATCTTTTTTTTTCTCTCTCTCTCTCCCACCGCCTTAACAAGGCATCTCCTACCCTCTCTTCTCTTAAATTCACTTTCAATCTTAGTCTATTTTAGAATTTGAATGCACTCTATCATAGTAGATGAGTTGAGGAACATTTTGAACAGGTTGTGATAAGAGTTAATTTTGTAGCTTTTAGAAAGCAAGGTGTTTGTATCTATGTTGTTTAAGAAAGTCTCAAGAAAATTTCCATTGAACATTAAAATAACATGGTTATCATGTGAAAGTCCATTTCATAGAGACTCCAAAAGAAAGAAGAGATGATAGATTCTAATTAACAAGAGAAAACAACTAAACAAAAGAACACATAGCAAAAATATAAGTTTAAAATGGAAGCAAAAGATGAGAAGAGAAGGGGATGTAAGAAATATGGAGGTGGCACGCCACTTGGGGATGGCCCATCCCAAGATGAGTTGTGGTTACCGCTAATAAAACCAAGGTTCAAGATAAGATTAAAGAAAAACACACTTTAGAAAAGAGAGACTCACAAATACACACAGTGTTTTAAATTCAACATTTAGCAATCCTTTATAAATGAAGAGGAGAATTTCTTAAATAGGTGACATCCTAACAATAAAACAAAGATGAAGGATATATTAGCAAAATCACAAATATCTTCCATATTATTATACGCTAGGTTTTTTGAAGTAGAAAAATATAAAGGCTACATCAGACTTATATCTTACAACTAAGAACAAAAAGAATTGTAATTTGGGAGGTGTGAAAAATTTATTCTATACCAAAACTCGGTAATGCTAAAATAGAAATTGGTAAAAAAGAGGAACATTTGTGTTCTTGCTCACCATCCTTTCCTATTTCATATGCAAACTTATTTTCTACCCTTAATAACTTATTTTTCTCGGTTTGTATTGTATGATTAATATCCTTTTAACTCATACTTTTTTAGTTTCAAACTTGAAATAAATCATGTCTTAAACTTTTAATATATTTTATTCTAATTTAAAAAAAATATATAATAATTTTAACCTAATTGGCACAATTCATTTTAAATGTGGGTCCATAAAATCATTTAACACCTACAGAAAATATATTCAGTTTTTTTTAAGTTTAATACCAAAATATACTAAAATTATAGATGAATTTTAATTTTACTTTAAAGATTAAGAAGTAAAAATATTTTTAATCCCATTCTTTACAACTTAGTTATTGAATGACGTTTAAGATATAGATTAATCGCTTTGAGTGCGAGGATTATCTATAATTTTGAATGTACAAACAAATTGACCTTTCAAAAAGCACATTTACCAAATCCAAAACCTAAATCCCCAATCAGGTGAGCCCCATTGTCGTCGATGGTGAAGGAGGTGAATAGTGGTGCCATGTAACCAAAGCTTTGAAGAATTGCTCCATTGTGGCGCCTTGAAGCAGTTACCTCCTGTTCTCCTACTAGAAAAACGAAGTTAACTAGGTTTGAGGGTGTGGGAATGTAAACTTGAGTTTACGAGTTGATTAGTGATTTTGATAAACATGCTCTCACTTCCTTTTTTATTTGGTAATTCTGGTTTTCAATTCAATGATGAATGCACTCATTTGTATGTTTTTAAGTGTGTTAGTGAATGTAGTTATCGGTACCTGTTATGGTTGAATGTGATATTAAAAGAAACAGAGTATGCATTTTTCTAGAGCATTTGTTATCAGTTTAACTGTATTTGAAGGAACGCGACATGGAAAGTCCCCACTCTGTGAACAGTTCAAGAAGAACTCTCCGTCTGTCAAAGCAGCGAAGGGCAACTGTGTCCTTTTTTTGACCCTGATGACAAAACCTCTGGCTTTGGATGTCTGGCGATCATGGCCCTAAGCCATCTGAAGTTTATGGTTTTTTAGGTTCTATTATTACCACTGTTGTTGCCACAGGTCTTCTTCCCTTTTATTCTGCTCTTTAGAATTTTAACCCTTTTCTGTCTTTTTTCTATTATAAGTGCCTTTCCATGCGCAATAATATATGTGATGATTGTAACTTTTAGTTAGCCACCAAGTTTTTCGTGACACTCATATGGGAATTTTGACTTATATTGTATTTTAATATTTTCCTTGTCAATAGTTTTTTTCTTCATATGGGCATGTGTTCCAGAATCATGGCAACAATCTGCTGGCATCTCGTACTATCCTAGAGGTTAGATATCTTTGAACCTATGGAAAGTATCAGATCTATGGAAAGTATCAGATGTAATTGTTTGGGTGCACAAAACAAGAATTTTTTGTCGAGAATACCTGAAGTGAGAATTTATGGAGTGTTAATTTTAAGGTTTACAAATGTAAACTCAGTAATGGGGCATGAAGTGTATTGATTTTGTCAATTTAGCTGTTAAGTAGGGCTTTTGGGAAGGGATGGAGGTTTTTAAGACAAACTTCTTCCAATATCATCGTTTACTAATATATATATATATATACATATATATATATATATATATATACATATATATATATATATATATATATATACATATATATATATATATATATATATATATGTATATGATGCTTACATATGGGAAAATGATTTCAAATTAACAGTTTATGTAAACAATGTAAATTTAGCATCAGTTTTTGCTTTCGAGATAATGGAGTGGGGACGCAGTTCGCATATGTAGGAAAACAAATTATTTTCAGATTTTGGGCTTTTCAGACTGTTTGTGTGACAAAATGTTAGCAAAACAACTTCTGACTATTCAGATATTGGGCTCTAGCAGTACCAACATATGTGATGGTGACCATTCTTCTGATGCTGGGATTCTACATTGGCCTTAACGTCATATCAACCCCTTCCCCTGCTTATTTAAACACAGTTTTTGTTGAGTTTGATGCCAAATTCTTCAGTTACACGTGTGCGTAATTTTTATTGCAACATGTTAGTAAACAACAAAAGTTTGATGACAAATTCATTTGGATTTTCCTTTTCTTGATGTTGTGCTATCAGTTATAATCCAAAATCCAAAGCATTGCTTTTAAGTTCTGTTAACTGATATGGACTTCTCTTTGTTCAGATGAAGTCAGTAGAAATCCTTCGAGTAGCGAGTGTTCTCTAGAAGATGAGAAACCCATCGATCCCATTTCAGATATTGGCCTTGACAGAATCAATGATATCATATTCATTAATCCAATGTTGTGACGGTGGGAATTGCTGCCAAACAAGTGCTGCTAATTTGGGTTGTTGTCGGGGAGGTTATAGCTACGCAGGTAAAATTTCAATCGAGATATAATGACAAATTTCAATTGAGAATGAAGATTTATATACTTTACGCCCAACAAATTTATTACAGTTTTCTGCGATAACATTCTTTTCTATATAATTATAAACAAGAAGACTCTCTTGATAGTTAAAGCAAGTAGTTTAGTGAAGTGGAAACAAGCCTAAAAAGCGAATCATGCATACAAGTATGGTATAATTTTTTTTTTCATTATAGTAGTGTTTTGTGAAGAACGGGTGTGGAGTTTCTTTTCTCTTGTTATGCTATGTCTAAGATTTGTCCAAAATGGTTTGTCTATAATGTGGTAAAAAGTGAGATCCAAAACAAATTTTAACATATTATAGTGATGTTCTTAATCTAAGCTAACATATTATAACCTTACCTTGTGTTTAGATGAAGCATTTCAACAATGCTGAGAAATTGAAATGCATTGTATTTGTTAGATATTGTTTGATATTATTAAGATATTGTTAGATATTGATAACCACAATATCAAACAATATCTTATATTTAATCTTTTTATTTTCAATTACTCTTTTTATTTGTATCTCTCTCTATTATAAATAGATTACCCTATGTGTGGTTTATACACAAGGGAGATTAATCTCAATCCCTATTTTCTTTATTCTCAACATGGTATCAGAGCTTAAGGGTACTCAAGGGTACTCTTGATCCTTCGTTAAAGTAACTTTTTCGTTCCTACGAAACATGTGCTCAAATCTGGGAGCATGCCAAGTTATTATATACCAATGATACTCAACGTCTCTATGGTGTCTGTTCTAAATTTGCTACGCTTATTTTCTCTAAACATCAAGACTCTATGACTGATTATATGGGCAAAATTCATGCTCTATTTCATGAATTCAATGAATTATTGCCTCCTTCCCCCGACCCTGCCACGGAGATCGAACAACGCTCAAAGTTCTTCATGCTCGGAGCATTACACGGGCTTGCTGATAAATATTCACATATTCATGATCAAATTTTGGGTTCCCCGGTTGTCCCCACCTTAACTTCAACCTGCTCTACTCTTTTGCGTGTACCAGAACAACCTAACACTGATACACCTGCTTCTGTTGATGATTCTTCTGCATTGGTATCTCACCGTGATGACCGGACTCGCCCTCGCAAACAGGGAAAAGGGCGTCCTAAGTGTGAACATTGTGGCAAGCTCGGTCACAAGAGTGACAAGTGTTATGCATTACATGAGTGTGAACATTGTGGCAAGCTAGGTCACAAGATTGACAGGTGTTATGCATTGCATGGACGTCCTCCTCGCTCTGCTGCAGCTGTTCAGACCAACCTTTCCCCACCTTCCTCTACTGGGGATCCTTCTTCTGTTTCACCTGATACACCTGCTATGTTCAACAAATTTCTCAAATGGTATAAGGATCAAGAGTCTTCTAGTTCCATTGCATCTATCGCTCACACAGGTACATCTTTTGTTGGTCTGACTCGATCTTCTTCTCTTGGTCCTTGGGTCTTTGATTCAAGAGCCACTGATCATATTACTGGTAACAAATCTTTGTTCTCTTCTTTATCCTCTCCTAATCATTTACCTTCTGTTACACTGGCTGATGGTTCTAGAGTCTCATCTCATGGTGTTGGCATTGTTAAACTTTTCCCTTCTTTAACCATTGATAATGTTCTTTATGTCCATGGGTCTCCTTTTAACCTGTTGTCCATTAGTCGTCTAACTCGTTCTCTTGATTGTGTTGTTTCTTTTACCCACAATTTTGTGTGTTTACAGGACCGGAGTTCGAAACAGGTGATTGGCACATGATGTGAGTCTCATGGTCTTTATCATCTCCGTCCCTCTACACAAGTTGGTGCAGTTATGGAGTCTCCCTCTCTTCTTCATGCTCAGTTAGGTCATCCAAGCCTTGCCAATTTACAACAGCTTGTCCCTGCCTTGTCCAAGTTATCTCATTTGGTGTGTGAGTCATGCCAATTAGGCAAGAATAGTCGTACTTCCTTTCCTCGTAGTGTCACACGTGATGCTTCATCCCCTTTTGCCTTGGTTCAATCTGACATTTGGGGTCCTGCCGCGTTAAGTCTACTTTAGGTTTTCAATATTTTGTTACTTTCATTGATGATTATTCTAGATGTACTTGGTTATTTTTAATGAAACATCGTTCGGAATTATTTCATATCTTTCAATCTTTTTTTAATGAAATTAAAACTCAGTTCGGTGTTTCTATTAGAGTTTTGCGCAGTGATAATGTCCGTGAATATCTTTCTCATTCTTTTAAACAATTTATGGTTTCTCACGGTATTCTGCATCAAACTTCTTGAGCTTATACCCCCCTCAACAAAATGGTGTAGCTAAACGTAAAAATAGACATCTTATTGAAACCACTCGCACTCTTTTAATTCATGGAGAGGTTCTTGAAATTTTTTGGGGTGATGCTATTCTTACTGCCTGTTATCTCATTAATCGCATGCCTTCTTCGGTTTTAAAGAATAACATACCTCATTCCATTTTATTTCCTCATGACCCTTTTCATCCCTTACCTCTAAGAGTTTTCGGGTCTACATGTTTTGTTCATAATTTTAGTCCTGGTCTTGACAAGCTTTCTCCTAGATCACATAAGTGTGTTTTCTTAGGGTTTACAAGATCACAAAAAGGATACAAATGTTTTTCTCCTTTTCTTAACCGTTATTTTGTGTCTGCAGATGTCACCTTTGATGAGTTCTCTCTTTATTTTAAGAGTCAAACTTCACCTCTAACTCCATCTAGTCCTGACAACTCTTTTACTACCTTTAATGTTCCTTTTGTTTGTGACCCTCTTACTGTGTCTTCTTCACCATCGGTTCCTGCTCCACAGTCCGCTTCTCCACCACCTCTTCAGGTTTACAGTCGCCGAAATCGATCACAACTACCACCATGTGACTCCACCCAAGTGCCAACTGCTCTGTCTCCTCCGCTCTGATACTTGAGTCTGACCTTCCTATTGCCCTCCGAAAAGGTATGCGTTTTACCCATAATCCTTCTCCCCATTATATTGCTTTGAGTTATCATCGCTTGCCATTACCTTTTTATACATGTCTTTCCTCTCTTCTGTGACCATTCCAAAAACTGTCCGTGAAACTCTAGCCCATCCTGGTTGGCGTCAAGCCATGACAAATGAGCTAAGTGCTCTTCATAACAGTGGAACTTGGGATCTGGTCCCGTTACCGTCTGGGAAATCTGTTGTTGGTTGCAAGTGGGTGTTTGCTATCAAAGTTGGACCTGATGGTACTATTGATCGCCTCAAAGCTCGTCTTGTGGCCAAAGGTTATACTCAAATTTTTGGGTTGGATTATGACGATACTTTTTCCCCGTGGCAAAGATGGCTTCTGTTCGTTTATTTATTGCCATGGCTGCTCTTCAACAATGGCCTCTTTATCAACTGGATGTTAAAAATGCTTTCCTCAATGGTGATTTGCAAGAAGAAATCTATATGGAGCAACCTCCTGGTTTTGTTGCTCAGGGAGAGTCTTCTGGGATGGTATGTCGTCTTCGTAAATCACTATATGGCCTAAAACAATCTCCTAGGGCCTGGTTTGGAAAGTTTAGCAATGTTGTTCAGCAATTTGGTATGACTCGGTGTGAAGCAGATCATTCTGTCTTTTATCAACACTCGAATGTTGGATGTGTTTACTTGATAGTATATGTTGATGACATTGTTCTTACCGGGAGTAACAACCATGGCATCTCTCAGTTAAAACAATATATTTGTCACCATTTTCAGACAAAAGATCTTAGCAAACTCAGATATTTCTTGGGTATTGAGGTGGCACAGTCCAATGATGGTATTGTTATATCTCAAAGAAAGTATGACATGGATATTCTGGAGGAAACTAGGTTGGTGAGTTCAAAGTCTGTTGATACACCCATGGATCCCAATACTAAACTTCTACCAAATCAGGGGGAGCCTATATCTGATCCTGAGCAGTATAGAAGATTAGTTGGAAAATTAAATTATCTTACCGTTACTCATCCTGACATTTCTTTTGCAGTCAGTGTGGTAAGCCAATTTCTTAATTCCCCATGTGAAGATCATTGGAATGCAGTCATTCGTATCTTGAAGTATATTAAAAGATCTCCTGGAAAAGGATTGTTATATGGTTCTAATAACCATTCAAGAGTTGTTTGCTATTCAGATGCTGATTGGGCAGGATCTCCTTCTGATAGAAGATCTACATCTGGGTATTGTGTCTCCATTGGTGGTAACTTGATCTCGTGGAAAAGTAAGAAACAGAGTGTTGT
>Ga0214542_1005431_pt1 | contig 24184 bp, 12 predicted proteins | sample CNSS1metaG_FD_160096 | JGI IMG/M metagenome (GOLD analysis project Ga0214542, IMG submission 160096) | Root nodule microbial communities from cowpea collected in UCLA plant growth center, Los Angeles, California, USA - CNSS1 | ecosystem: Host-associated > Plants > Roots > Nodule | place: USA...
AAAGAGTATGTTATTTTAATATTGAATATTTTGATAGTATCATGATTTCGTTGGTGTGATTTTTAAATTTTTTTTATAAAAAATATTTAATTGATATATGGAACAATAAAAAAATGGGTATGGGTATAAGAAAATACCCGTTACCCGGTGGGGATGGGGATGGGTCAAAAGTTGTATACCCGTTGGGTTTGGGGATCGGGATGGGAATGAATTTTTATTATGGGGATGGGATCATGATACCCGTTCCCGCCCCGTTGCCATCCCTACTCCTGACCATATTTGTCCAAATTAAAATGAAACAATACAACATAAAATAAAACAACGGAAAACTAAAGAGTTAATCCAAAGGATATTTTTATATTCTAAATTATGGAATCCAAGATACATTTTTATATTTGTAAGTGCATTCTCAATTGCACAGTTTGAAACGATCCTAAATTTTTTTTAAATGTTTTGGATTGAGCATGTGTAACAATAATTGTATAATCTAAAAGTGTTACAAATCAACGAACACAAAAGGACATTACAGTTACGAAATATAAACAAACATGAAAATGAGAAGTAACAAGTTGACCTTCACAAATAATGAAAACAAGAGCTAAAATTTTGGATATTGGTTTGCAACTATTAAGGTTAAATAATACACACACATATATGGGTACATGGGCATATTTGTCTTTTAAAACATTTCCATGAAGGTGTATGGAGAAACTATGGAGTGCAGAAAGTAATTGTTTGATCTAGGTTTCTCTGCTCACTTCATCAAATATCAAACTACTACTATATATTTTATCTAATTTCTTTTAACACTCCCTTACATTCTTCTTCACCTCTATAAGTGTGAAAAAAGTTCAAAATGTCCATGAGTCAAAAATATCTTGAACTACATAATCTGAAAATCGATCTTGGATTATGCAATCAAGAATAAAAATGTGTTTCAGATTGCATAAAAATTTATAAACATATTCAAGATTGTGTATAATTTAAAATACATGCCTAATTCAAAAGTACGTTTCAGATGTACAATCTAAAATATATATATTTTTGAATTAAGCAATAAGAAAATGCATTACAGATTACACAATTAAAAAAACCTAAAATATATTTTTAAATCTATATATGTATTTCAAAATGTCAACAAAATTGATTTGACAAAATATTTAAAATCTATTGATAAAATATTATATATTATTAATGCAGATTATTCGTAATTGTACAATTACAATTATGTTACTATTATATAGTTTAAGTGTAAGATAAGCATTTATAGTATTTAATATTATGATATTATACAGATTATATTATTATTACTTAAATTAAAAAGACACTCTTTTCAACTCTTTTTTTTTTCTAAGTTCAACACAATACATTAATTGATTACATAATGTATTTATATTTGAAAATATATTTTTAATTGCGCAATCTAGAATACCCTTCCAATTCCAATGTCTGGAATTCTAAAACATAGGCATTTTAGATTTTTTCAACAGTGTGCATGAAGAAACCATACGAGGGAGGGAGGAAGGAATAAATAACCTATTTTTTGCCTCCAAAAATATGAAATGACATTAATCAATACAGAACGAAAATTTTGAAATATAGTAGAATTGATTCTAGAATAAACTTCATGGAAGGGTTATTGAATTCTTCAGATTTGATTTTCCAGAACAGAAATCTGTAAGTTGCAGCCATCTGAGATTTAAAAAAAGTTAAATGCTAATATATTACATATCAGGCAACGGATTAATTTCAAGAGGACTGCTTTTCTAATTAAAAAATTCTCAAGTATGCTACTAAAACTATTATTCTTCAAAAACAAATTAACTTAAATGCATGATCCTCCAAAACAATACATTATAATCTTCCTAGGAGATACGGATAAGTCATACCTACCTTTAATAGGTTGATCATCCTATCAACCCACAAGAATAAACAGTGGTTTAAGCAGACAGTGACTTCTGAGTCATCGCCATTCATTCAACCTCTAACTATTGCAAATTTCCAGGTCAAAGACCAACCAATGTAGATATTGTGTAGAAAAAACTGAAAAATATGACCATTTTCAATTAGTTTTATACATTTACTACAGAATACGTTTTCAATAAACCACAAATACAATTTTGAATCAAGTTGGGCCTGTTAGAGTCCAGCAATAGCCTTGATGTCTATATAGTCAGCAAGGTCAGTTCCCAGCAGCCGTGTCAGTTCTACACTGTTCAGTGGCAGGAAGCAAAAGCCTAAGCCTACTTCTGTACTTTGTGATACGGTGTAACCGTTCTTCCCTTAATCTATGTGCAGAAAAAGGAAAGTAATAACATTGTTAATATGTTTATTTCATCCTAAAGCATGGTGTATCCCAATAAAGAAAAACAATACATGTATTATTAGTAGACCCGTATAAGCAGTGTATTTGAATGAAGTACAATTGTAACATTGTATTAAAAGTATATACTGTTGTCGAGTTAACATCATTTAAGAAATCTGGGTCCAAACTACCCAGTACCAAAAAATGTTATTAAATTTCATCTTCCAAAGTTTCCCACTTTGATTTACCATTTCTACATAGTTCAAATCCGGCAGGCTATCGGAATGGGTGTGCAACATGTAAAGTGTAGTAAATGATTCATTCGCCAGTTTCTAGACTGACCGAGGTACCGGTTACATCCGATTTATACGGAGTCATAAGCAATTTCAATCTAAAGAACTGAGAGGACAGGATAGGTGATTAGTTCTGTTTTCACTATTCTGAAGAGCACACCTTCACGAATCATAGCTTTCATATAGCTAGGATGGGGCACCTACAATTTTAAGAATTGACATTGAAGAAATAGAAGACAAGTGAAGTGTATAGGGATGGAGACGATCGATGATAACTATTGGCAATATAATGAGGTAAAAGATTATGAGTGAACAACGGCAAGATCAGACTCAAGATATGGGAGCAGAAGGAGATGAAGGAGTTGGCACTGGAAGAGTTAGTAGGTGACCCAGCTGGAGGGTGAAGATGTTGCCACGATGATATATCTGGTGGTACCTCAGACACAAATGTGGTATCAAAGGCAAGAAGGATAGTGATGGTGGTAGTTGAAGTAGCACAGCAGAGAAAAGTAGACATAAAATATAGAGAAGACTCAACCAACTTGATTGTCATATATAAGTATATTTGACTAGTGGGTAAGTGACTTGATCATATGGAGACGTAGTAGGAGAAGGATTAGATTTAAAGCAGAGGAAAAACTCAGTAAAAGTGACATTTGCTGAAACGAAACAGCGGTTAAGAGAAGGAGAGAAACATTTAAACCCTTTTTGTGATCTAGTGAATCCTAACAGATATTTATCAAGACTAGAACAAAAATTATGAATGAAGTACAAACCCAAAAACTCTAAAAGATAAGGGATAGAGAGTGTTAGATATTGTTTGATATTGTTAAGATATTGTTAGATATTGTTAATTATAATATTAAACTATTTTCTATTTACTCTATTTATTTTCAGTTACTCTTTTTAGTTGTACATCTCTCTATTATAAATAGATTATCCTATGTGTGGTTTATACACAAGAGAGATTAATCTCAAACCCTATTTTCTCTATATACAACACAGAGATTCATGAGAAAATAAAATAAAATTTGAATTTTTGTTATCTAAAACCAAAGATGATATGTTATTAACAATATAAGACACACTAAGAAAAGCATCACCCCAAAATCATTGAGGAATCTCACCATAAATTAAAATTGTGCAAATTGTTTCAATGAGATGTCTATTCTTACACTCACCCAACACATTTTGTTGAGGTTTAGAAGCACATGAGGTTTGATAAAGTATGCCATGAAAAGCCATAAAATTTTGAAACAATGAAAAAGATACTCAAGCATTATCACTTCACATATGAATATAATGAAAATGTTAAATTATTAATTTATCATTCAACTCTCCAAAGTCTTTGCTTAATTTTGTAAACTTGTTAAAGTTTCCAATTTATTGAATATTGAAAACTTTATCATAACAATTTTATTTTTATTAAAAAAAAAAAGCGGGTCAAATCTTATGCGAGGCTGGCTAGACTTTTTAGTTCACATTTTTAACATGGGATAGGCCAGCCCGACTCACATTTTACGAGCCAAGTGCGGGACGGGCCTAAAAGGTCAGGACCGGCCTGCATTGCCACCCCTAGCTAAAAACCAAAAACCAAAATCAAAGATTATTTCAAAATGCCCAAAAGCCTATTGTGAATTTCAAAATCAACAAAAAGTTAATATGATCCACAATTCCACACAAAGTGACCTCAGACAAAAGGTAAGAAACCTAAAAACAATAAAAAAAAAAAAACAAAGAAATGTCGAAAATGAGGAAAAATGAAAAATTGAAATGAGAGGGCTCCATACAAAGAATAGAGAAGGGTTTGTTAAGTATGGGAGAGGAAAGGTGCCACAAGTCAAATGAGTGGGACAAAAGGGAGGCTTCACTTAAGAGTTGTTAAGAGAGAAAAAAGGAATGAAATGGATTTTTGTACATTGGGATGTGCAATCTGACCTGCAAAGTTGTAGGTCTTCAACTTGTTAGAACAAGACAATCTCAAAGGCTAGCAAATTTTGCAATGGACTGACAACTATCCTATGCTAAATAAAGCATTGGAAGCCACCTCAAACTCGTAGGATCCAACAATCTTATGAGTAATATCACAATTTTACAACCTTGTTGTCAACTTAGTCTTTCAATGTTCTGACCACAAGTCATGGATTCACAAATTCACAAAAAGTGTATGACCACAAATCTACTATATTCAGTTGTATGCTACAGTTTATAATGGATTATCAACTAGACATTTAATGTTCTTACGACAACACACATAGATGATGAAAGCATAAACCATAAGATGAAAGGCAGGGCTACAAGTTAAGCATACCGCAATTTAACCTTTTTGGCCCGTTTAATGTGTCTCTTTAATAAATCCTGTGGTGATAAGTTCTCAACAGATTGTTCATTCTGAAAGCAACAATGAGCAAAACATATGATATTAATGGGATAGAAATCTTGACCTAGAATTCAAGTGAAAGAACAAAAATGTCAATAGAAACATATGCTTGAGAACAATACTATTCTACAAAGTTTATTAATCAACACAAGTGTCAACAACTATTTTGTATGAAAATAAGGATTTCAGTTTCAGAAATTTGATTGCTTTAAAATAGGAAGTTAACTTGAAGGAAATCTAACCTCTTCCTGCTCATCTTCGTTTTTTTCATCTTCTTTCTTGTTTGACATATAACCAGCCACCATATATGCAGGCAATGGTTTAGGAAGTGCCTTAATTACATCCTTTTGTTGCGGCTGCCAATACAATGAAACGTGTGATAAATAAATAACATTGAAATAAATAGATACATAAAATATTTATCCTCCAAAAGTGAGTCATTGATAGTAAAATCTAGTAAATTCCTGCACATTTGTAACCAATTTTAACCACAGGGTTAGCATATAAGTCATCCCCACTGCTAGAATATTGTGAATATGTTAGAATCTTGTAGATTTAGTAATTGATTATAAGCTTAAATATGTTTTTGGTCCCTTAACTTTCAGTGAATTTTGGAATTAGTCCATTTCGAAACTTTAGACCAATTTAATCCTTCGAAACTTTAGACCAATTTAATCCTTCATCTTTCGAAATACGTGGATTTAATCCTTTTAATCAAATTTTGTTAGATTTATTTGATATTTCGTACACATTTCATGATTGTATTTTAGTTGTTTATACTGTTTGACACATTTTTTATGTTAAGTCAAATACTATTATGAAACGCGCTTGAAATGTCAAATAAACTTAACAAAATTTGATTAAAATGACTAAATTCATGTATTTCGAAAGATAAAGAACTAAATTGGTCTAAAGTTTCATACGTAATTCCAAAATTCCAAAATTCATTTTTTATGTTAAGTCAAATACTATTATGAAAAACGTTTGAAATGTCAAATAAACTTAACAAAATTTGATTAAAATGAATAAATCCACGTATTTCGAAAGATGAAGGACTAAATTGGTCCAAAGTTTCGAAATAGACTAATTTCAAAATTCACTAAAAGTTAAGGGACCAAAAACATATTTAACCCTTGATTATATTAGAATCAATTGATGATATAGGGATCAATCAGATTGATTCGATATTTATGTTATTAGACTAAACTAGGGTAATTAAATAGTCTGTAATTATGTTCTCTCCCTGTAAATTAATTAGCTTTGTTGTAGTCTAAACACAAGCTTATGCATTGTCAGTTTCTTTCTCAATATGGTATCAAGAGCCCAACAAGAAACATAGCCTAATTTGCACTTTCCCTCCAGATCCATGGCCCATAAGTTAAAACAAATCCAAATAATCAACCATGATTTTTTGTTTTCTCCTTTTCTTATTTCATTGTTCACCACCACCAGTGTAATTGTTCACCATTGTTAATGTCGTTCACCGCAACAACTTCCTAGTGAGCTTTTTCCAGTCAACAACCACCAATACAAACATCACCTTGTTGTGGATGACCAACCCCAATAATCACTACTCCATTTTAGGCTAGACATCTGAACTTTGGTTCTGACTTTTCACTCCCACCATCCATGACAGTGTGTTTGGTGAGTTTTCTTGTAGATCATTGTCAGATCAAACTGACCCTATTGTGTTGGTTTTGAATCTGTAGTCCTTCCGTTCCAACCCTGTTTAGCTGGCTATTTTGTGTTTGACTAGTTATTCTATGTTTTACTATTTTTCTCACTATTTAACATAGAAACCTAACGTGTCTATTTTCACCAATTATGACTACCCGCTATCTACAAGTTTGATGGTAGCAACTATGCTCCTTGGGCCTTAAACCGTATAGTAGACAACAACTCTTTAACCTTGTGAAAAAACTTGATTCACCTCTTGTTGTTCATTCATATAATTCCCAATACATTTATAGACTCATTTTTCTCTGTCCGTTGTACTCACAACGGCTATAAACGGCTAGTACACTAATTACCCACAATGGTTAGTACATTAACTACCCACAACGGCTAACTCATTAATTACTACTACTAAGACTTCAATGGTTAATTCATTTAAGTTTATTCCGAACCCAACAAGACTCCCCATAAACTTAAATGTTTCTCTTATCCTTCATTTTGATTTCTCTATTCTTCATCCTGGCTTCTCACGTGCAATAACTCCTCTCAGCTTGTGCTTGCTCCTTTCATGAATAGTCGAGTTCTTCACTTTAATCATGGTTGACTTCGTTTTCACGTTGTTTGTGGCCGACTTGTACTTCGCTTTCATTGTGGCCAACATGTTCTCTCCTCTACCAATTTCTTCATTTTCGGTGGTAGACTTGTTCTTCTCTTTGGCCAACTTGTTACTCACCGGGTTTCTTGCTATCTTAGTAGCCAACTTGTTCTTAATCAGATTCTTGTCAATAGGCTGACCACCTTTTAAGGAACCATAAAATCTCCATGTATTGTTGCGCTCAACTGTATCTATCTGCTTATCCATTGCAAGTCACCACTCCTTATCTTGCACCTCTATTGCAGCTCTCATATCCATCACTGCTTGCAACTGTTCTTGCAATTTTGAAACATCTTTTTCAAGTTCTAAGCGTCGCTTCTGCAAAGCCTGCTTCCTTCTCTCTAAGCTTGTTTGTAAAATTGCATTACCTCTAACCTCCTTTTCAACTATTTGTTGCAAATCACTTTTTGCAATCTCTAACCTTTGGATTACAAGCTCTTCTTCAAATTCTGAGCTACTCGACCATTTCACATGCTCTTCTGAGCCATGGTTGTCAAAATTGCGACCCAAAACGTAAGATCGTACGAGTCTACGATCTTCTGCATCCTCTCCGATCTTGCTCCACTTAAAATATGCAATCTTCAAGGATCGTGTTGGATCGCCGTTGTAAATCGCAACTCGCCTGGGAGCAGCGATTACAGCGATGCGGTCCCTTCCGATCGCGACGGTGCTAATCGCAGCAGCACCACCAGCTTTACAACTCATAGCGGCAACGGCACGAGCTTCGCATCATAGCGGCAACGGCACGAACTCTGCATCACAGCGGCCGCAGCAACAGTAAGCTTAGAGTGGCAGCAGAAACAGTAAGCTTCGAGCGGCAGCAGCAACAGTAAGCTTCGAGCGGCAGCAGCAGCAACAGTAAGCTTCGAGCGGCAGCAGCAACAGTAAGCTGGGCAACAACACTTTTTAACCCTAAATTTCTAACCTAACAAGCCCAATTTTAAAAGCCCACTCAAAAGTAAAACTGCAAAGTAACCTGCACAGTAAAATATAGCTGCAGGTAAAAGTAACTTTTATTTAAAAAGTTACTATCTCCCTCTCTATCACACATCTAACCTCAAGAAAATCAATCAGTGGGATAATAACTCCTTTATTTCCTTTCTCTTATTAAATTAAAAAATCTACTCTTCAAAAAGATTTAGAAAATATTTTATTAAAATTAAAAAATCTGCATTTTAAAAATCAAGAAAATATTTTATCAGATTAAAAAATCTACTCTTTAAATATTAAAAAATATTTTATTAGGATTAAAAAATCTGCTCCTTAAAAATCTAGAAAATATTTTATTAAAATTAAAAAATCTGCTTTTTAAAAATCAAGAAAATATTTGATCAGATTAAAAAATCTGCTCTTTAAATATTAAAAAAAATATTTTATTAGGATTAAAAAATCTGCTCCTTAAAAATTAAGAAAATATTTTATCAGATTAGATTAAAAAATCTGCTCCTTAAAAATTGAGAAAATATTTTTAATCTGCTCTTTAAAGATTAAAAAGATATTTTATTAGGATTAAAAAATCTGCTCCTTAAAAATCTAGAAAATATTTTATTAAGATTAAAAAATCTGATCCTTACAAATTAAGAAAATATTTTATCAGATTAAAAAATCTGTTCTTTAAAGATTAAAAAAATATTTTATTAGGATTAAAAAATCTGCTCCTTAAAAATCTAGAACATATTTTATTAAGATTAAAAAATCTGACCCTTAAAAATTAAGAAAATATTTTATCAGATTAAAAATTCTGCTCTTTAAAGATTAAAAAAATATTTTATTAGGATTAAAAAATCTGCTCCTTAAAAATCTGCCACACTTGAAGCACTCAACATTTGAGGTTCTCGACCAACCTCCTCTCCATGAACCTCATCCTCTTCCATGTCAACTTTATTGACCGAACTGTTTTTTCTCTTCTTCTTGTCCTCAGCTTCTACCACCAGGATTACTTCTTATACCTCCTCGGTAACGTCCTTTGCCTTGAGTATTCTGAGCCTCTCCCTTCATTTGGAGTAGTTGATCAGGTGGTTCTTCCTTCTTATTTCGCTGCTTGTGTGCCTCAAGGACTTGGCAAGCTCTTCAACCGTTAGCGTTGACAAGTCCTTGGATTCCTCAATCGCGCACACCACATTCTCAAAATCATCGGTCAAGGACCATAGAATCTTTTCTACAACTCGGCTAGCAGACAACATCTCTCCATTTCTAGCAAGTTGGTTCGCCACAGTTTCAACCCGAGTTATGTACTCGACTACTCCTTCATTCTCCTTCATTCTCATGCTCCCTAACTCACCCTTGAGTGTTTGAAATCGCACTTGCTTCACTCAGTCATCCCCCTTATACGCCTTCTCCAAAATATCTCACGATTCTTTTGAAGATTTAGCACTTGCAATCTTCTCAAAACCAGACTTGTCCATAGCTTGGTACATGATGTACAAAGCTGTCTTTTCCTTAACACGCGCTTCTTTCAACATTTTCGACTGAGCATTTGACCAATTTGTGGTGTTAGCTGGTTCATCGAAACCATCTTCATCCACCTCCCAATTTTCTTGGGAGCCAAGAAGAGCCTTCATCTTGAAACTCGAATTGTCATAGTTGACTGCCTTTGTCAACTTGAGCAGGGATACACTCTTTGTAAGACTAGCCATTTCACTCTCTCTTTTCAAACACTCAAGCTTTCTCTAGCTACCTTTTTATCGCTCAAACACTCAAGCTAACTGGCTCTTGATACCACTTTGTAGACAACAACGTTTTAACCTTGTGAAAAAACTTGATTCACCTCTTGTTGTTCATTCATATAATTCTCAATACATTTATAGACTCATTTTTTTGTCTGTTGTACTCACAATGGCTATAAATGGCTAGTACACTAATTACCTACAACGGCTAGTACATTAACTACCCACAATGGCTAACTCATTAACTACCCATAACGATTAACTCATTAGCTACTACTAAGACTTCAACGGTTAATTCATTTAAGTTTATTCTAATCCCAAAATAAACATCAAACATTGCATCAGACCATATCACTACTAAAGAAATTACAGGTGAAATTTACCAACCTAAATGGAGTAAAAATGATAATTATCTTCATGTATTCATTCTCTGTCAAACAAATTGATGCTCCCACAACACATGCCCACAAGTTTGGATATAGGCCAAGTTGATTTACACTAATGAATACAAAATCTCTAGAGTATGTCAACATCTCATGGATGCAATGGCAACACAGACACTTAATGGAACCATGTTGGCCTACCTAGGTCATATAAGTGGCTTGCTTCATATGATTTTAATGAACTTTTGATCACCCTTGCCAAGGAATTAGAGAATCGTCATACCATTTTCATGTTATACCTTTGTATGGCTTACCTGCAAAGCACTCTCATGATCGAGATCAAATTTTAGAATCTCCTTTTGTCCATAATGTGACTACTACTAGGTCTTCTATGCTTTGCATTCCCGCTAAAAGCAACCACCTACTCAAAGTTAGTCTGGGCCTATGCAAGCGACTTCTCCTTTATGAGCAACCTATCTTGCTAAAGTTGTACGTCGCCCACTTTGGGGATGCCCATGAGCTCATTGATGTCAACACTATTGCATGTGGTCTTCAATGCCTAAATAAACTTCCTAAAATATTGTCAATGTGGTCGTAGTCATCATAATGTCTTCCAAAATAACAAAGCTCGTTTAAGATGGTTTGGAATTTCGTGAACATGCTTTGCATGCCCTTAATTTCCCCATATTGAATATCTCATATTAACCAGCAAGATTATACCACATTTATTTGGCTCTTTTGAAGGTGTGGATCTTTCGGTATTCTTCTTCAAAAAGTGAGTACATCAAGGCATTTTATGCTTCAAAGTTTGGCAGATATATGTGCTTTTGCACATCAGCCCACAGTATTCTAAGGGGATCGACTCACCACCATCATCTACTATAATGTAGTTACCACTCCCCACCACATCCCTCATATTTATGTGGCATGACTCAGAATGTGATCATAGGTTACTTTCAGCAATCAAACTTTTCACCCTTAAAGAGAGGTAGTATGTTGATAGCTTCACCTACGTCATCCATTTGTTGGATCTTTCCTCTTGTTCTGCAAAGAACTAGCCCAAAGAGGTTAGCTCAACCAACTAAAAAGAACAAGTGTTGGATAAAGCATTAAATTGAATTGAAAATTTTTTTGTAAGACATAAGGCCTAGGGGGATTGTCTACTAAACTAGAAATAGTTTTTGAAAGATTTTCATGAGTTGTGAACAAATAGCAGGCACTAATGTTGAAATATGGTGTAACATGGTGTAAATATTGTACATTTACTTGTTGAGATATTTTTGGAAATTTAAGATTTTATTCTGTCAAGATATTTTAGGAGTTTCGGATTTTATTCCTATTGGTTCAATTATTAAGACACTATTACAAGGTTTGCTACCTCTTATATATCATTATAAATGTTGTATTAAGAGAAGGGAAATTTGATAAGAAGTTCACTTCAGATGAATGGAGCAAGAACAAGTTGTCTAAGGAAGCTAAGGGGAGGGAAGCTACAAAAATTGTTCTTATGACTTCACTTTGGAATCATGTCATATTTACTCTCAAAGTAATGTCTCCTCTTATTCATGTACTTCGTCTGGTGGATAGGGAAAGAAAAGCAATTGTGGCTATATATATGAAGTAATGGAGAAAGTCAAGGAAACAATAGTAAAGTCATTTAATAACAATGAAAGAACATATAAGGGTGTATTTACAATCATTGATAATAGATAGACATGCCAAGTTCATTACCCCTTGCATGTGACTGGTCACTTTTTGAACCCAAGGTTCTATTATTCCAACCCAAAAATGGAATATGGTTTAATAGATCAATGGTGAAAGAATTATGGGCATGCAACTCCAAACTTACAAAAGCAAGCAATCAAAATTTTGAGTTTGACATGTAATTCATCAAGATGTGAGCGCAATTAGTGTGTATTTGGACATGACTAGAAAGTATTATTGTTCATGACATGACTCATGTCAATATTATCTTTTTTGCAAAATATAGAAACAAATTAATTCACGTTTTACTTGGTCATAATGCAAATTCATTCAAAAAAAAAGGGAATGGGTTGGACCGCAAAAGGTTGCATGATTTGGTTTACATAAAATATAACCAACAACTTGCTCAAAGATACAATATTAAGGATGAAATAGACCCTATTGTACTGAACGACATTGATGAGTGTAATGACTAGTTAGTCGGACAAGTGAATGATGATAATGATAATGATAATGAATGGGGAAATGAGTTGGTTTTTTATGATAATTTCACTCTTAATTGGACAACTGTTTATGAAGCTTCGATTTAAATATTGGAAAACCAACAATTTATACAAGGAGACAAGCAACCAATAAAATAAAGCAACCATCAAGTGGGGGTATTGTGATTATAAGAAAGGTCCAGGTACAACTTCAACACCAACAAGAAGGGCAATGAGAATATTCAAATGGGATTAAGGATGAATTGGATGATAGCTTTGGCTCTGACTTTGAAAAATTACTTAACTTTGAAAAGATTTTCTTTGAAGGGGAAGATGAGGAGGATATGCCCTATTAGATAATATTGAAGACAATTATGTTAGGATTGAAAAAGGGTCACATGATTAGAAATCTAAGACGTTTTATCTTAGGTTTTGTTCTTATTTTAAGTTTTGAACTTGAAATTTGTGGTGTTTTGATATGTTATTATTGTTATTTGAATTTCTAAACATATTATTATTATTATTATTAGTTATGGTTGTCTCATTCATTATGTTTGTATTACAGTTATATTTTGTATTTTTTTAAATTATTTAAATGTATATGTTGTATTTATTTTTTCAGTCATACTTTTGCCATAACCCGTTATGGTTTTCATCATAAATTTATAAAGAAATTTTGAGGTTCCCAATATTTTTCGTTATCTGATATCTCAATTACACTAGAAAGTAACAAATGCAACCTATACAAACAGATTGTTTTGTGAATTTTGTGCAACAGCAAACCTAACATGGCTTAGAGTGGGGCTTATTAGTATATTTATGGATCATCCAAGGCTTTCTTATCTATTTGCGTCTAAGAGGATATTGTGATATGTGAAGGGTGTTTTTTGTGATATGGGTTGCTTTCAGAACTTGAACGAAGTATTTGACTACTATTGTGACTCAAATTGGTGTGAAGATAAAAGTGAAAAAAAGATGCAAGGTTTGTATTTCTAATGGGTGGAGCACTTATTTAAGGGTATTGTAAGGAGTCATTGGTGCCATTGTCTTCATGTGAGGCTAAATACATTTCAGCCTCAATGGAGCCTGTCAAGCCTCAAATAAAGATTAAAATATAAGAGCCTATGAAGATGTTGGTAGACAACAAATCCTAGATAAGCTTGGCTAAATATCATGTTCATGGAAAGAGCAAGCATATTAAGACAAGATTTCCCTTCCCAAAGATCAAGTAAAGGAAGCAAGAGTTAAAATATTCCAACACCAATGAACAAGTGGCTAACAAACCCTCTAGAGCCATACCGATTCAAATTGATTAGAGATAATAGAAGTGCAAACTATTGCTATTTTGAGTTAAGGGGAGTGTTGTAGATAATTCAAGTAAAGTTGCCTTTTATTTAAATTGTTAGTGGGTTGTTAACTAACTACTTCTAACTGTAGTATAATATATCTTGTTTTTTCTCTCCCTTTAATGACAAGCATTCAACCTGAAGTCTTGAACCTTTTTGGGATGGTGATCCAAAAAGCAAACTATTGTTCTTGTTACCACTGAAAACATTTGGATCCAAATCCTTCTCTCAAAACTTGTTCAATATTCAGTTCCTAGCATCTACTGCAACAATCTCAACACTGTGGCTCTTGCTCATAATCCTGCTTTCAACTCACACCAAACACGTGGAACCTTTCTTTGTTCAAGAAAATACACTTAGCAAACAAATTCAACTACTACATATCCCTACAGAGCATTAGTGTGCTTACATTGTCAATAATATCCTCTCCCCAATAAGGTTTCTTGGGTTAGGGACCAAGATCAGTGTGAGCTGCTCCAGAGCTTGTGGGAGGTATTCAAGTTAGATATTTTTTCCTATACTGTATCTGTCTACTTTCTCCATTGAGCCTTGGGCCCTCCCCAATCTTTGAATTCAGATAGTCATTGAACCTTTGTTTGATAGTTGATCTATATATAGTAGACTCTCTATTTTTAAAGATGGGTGTAATAATTCAATTACATTAGTTAAATTCAGTTCCATTCTCGCTCCCTCTTCCTCTTTGATATTCAACAATGCACAACCCACAGGAAAAGCATTAAAAAGTCAAAAGAAACTACAAACTTCTACTTAAAAAAGATTCAACCATTTATCATTCCAAAGATGCTAAATGATAGAAGATACATGCATCTTCAAAGAATTAAGATCAATTAATTATTTTGTACAGCTTTTTAAAATCAATATATTTCATTCAAATTCAACAAACAAAACATATAACTTTAGCGAGAATCACATATATTTAGTTGCAAAGTAAACATTTGCTATACATGCAATAAGTTACAACCAAAAATATTCATCCCCAAGTTAAACTTATATAAAGTGGAAGTTTACTCAAAGTAAAAGTCCGGCAATATTTGATGTGGAATATGTAAATTACCAAAGTACACATACAATCAATTAGCATCATTTCTTTAACATCAAAACAGAATTAAAAGAGAATAATTTCCATTCATCATCACAAGCTTGAATCAGAAGCAGATTACAAATTGTAAAAAGACGAAGTACAAATAAATTTATTACTCAAACCTGGCTTTCTTCATTTACACCATTTCGCAACCATGATCTACAAAGTGCATATAGAGAAGCATCCTCCGTTACTCTTACCTAAAAAAATGAAATATAAGATTATTATCACATCTTAAAAAAGTTGCAGGAATAAAGCCAAGATATTAGTTAACTCAAGGTACTAAATCGTTGCCATAACCAATACTACATTTTTATGCATTGTAACCACCATAGTCTGTAGAAACTGGTAATATAAGAGAAAAAACATCTACAGAGAGAATGCCTCAGTTTTATTAACATTCAAATGTACTTGCTATATGAATATGTATAGCAGTACTGGAAGAACAGAACACATAGTATAGTAACAGGAAAAAACAGAAAACTAACTTTGAGTTAACTTTCTAACACTCCTCCTTAATTGAGTCTACATCCTAATTTACCAGTTTCAGCCAATAAATCCAACACATATTTTTGTTGGGAAAAGAGATACCATGATGTCAATGAGTCATTTCAATTCCCAAGAAATATTTTAATTTATCAAACTCCTTAATTTCAAATTTTGTTGTCAAACATTTGTTTAAGGCTTCCATTCTTGCCTAATTATTTCCTATTACAATTATATCATCTACGTAGACAACTAGTGCAGTAACACTCCCCCTGAAGTTGAATGCTAAATAAATAGTGTATGGTAACCTTGGCTTTGCTTGTACACCATGATCTTCATTACAGTAGCAAACCTGTCAAACCATGCTCTAGCAGATTGAGTGCCTTCTTTAGTTTACACACCTTTCACTCCTTGGCTTTAGACCCAAGTAGGACCTCCCTGTGAATTTCTTCCTCAAAATTGTCATGGAAAAAGGCATTTGTGACATCAAATTGCAGCAAACACCATCCATAGTTAACATTGAATTAGCTACATCCAACAAGATTTTTTTCTTTAAATACATCCACCAACTCCCAAGTTTTGCTCGTTTCTAGAACAACCATTTCAACCTTCATAGCATTTTTCCAATCCTTACTATTCAATGCCTCATCCACAGATTTTTGAATAGTCACGGCATTTAGATGACCAAGAAAATTTGTGATCATTGGATAGTTTGCCATAAGACACAGGGCAAAAATGGGCGCCTTAGCTTTTTAGTACATGCTCTAACACCTTTTTCTTACCGCAATTGGAAGATCCTAAACTTCAATGCTCCTCATCAATGTCAGGTATTTCAGTATAGGGTCAGATTCATGGACTTGGGGTGATTGAATACCTTCTCCTTTGTGAGTATACTTGTAGTGAATGGATAGCACTCTAAGTCTGTTCTCAAGTTATCTCTGGGCTTGACACAAAAGGAGAATGAATAGAAGAAGGAAGAAGACTCGACTCAGTAGATGGTAAAGTATTATACTTATAGAAACTAGATAAGAAACTCTATAAAAGGAATTCTCAAATGGAAAAAATGAGACTTGCGTATATTTCTTTCGGTTGCATCAAATGTTCACAATACATCTGTTGGCACTTTGATAGTCCAGCAACCTCCCACAACAAAACTATATTTGTCCCCCTTTCCCCAGACCCGAAAACACCTATTTATACATAACCTTCCTTCAACCCAAAATTATAACAACTAACAGATTTTGCAGTTGTTTTAATTAAAACAAACAGCTGTATTTTCCTTTTTCCTTATTTCTTCTTGAATAGACCTTTGTAATAAGAGATTGTGTCCTAACAATACGCGACCCATCAAGATTCACCTTCTCCTCAAGGTGGGATTGGAAAAGGTTCAGCAATTACAGAAACTTCATCCATTTTTGTGCTCTTCCTCTTCCTCATGCCCTTCTATTAAGATCATGATGTAGACTTGTTTGTTCTTGCAAACATAATTCACACTTTTCTTTGTAGTGAAAACATTCTCCTTTTCTGATCTTTTCTTGAAGGTGTGATTGTGTCAACCTTCTAAAGTTGTCTCTGTTGTGGCCATTACTATTAGCTTTTTCCTTGTTATTTTCCTTGCTGGTAACGGATTGAGAAAAAGTATTTGCTTCCAACAATGATTGGGGTGGTGCTGCATTAGTTGTTGCCATTGATCTTGAAGGTGTAGTCAATTCCTTTGTTCCTCTTTGAATAAGAAAACTCCTCCCCCTCCTATGTCTCTATAATCCTGTACGACGTTTGTTATTGCTATATTTTTCCCTTCAATAGTGTGGACTTGATTCATTATTTTTGAAAGATTTATTGTTTTATACAATTTCAATTCTGCTCTAATCTCCTCCTGCAACCCATTCGAAAATATCTTCATCAAATGTTGTTCATCCAACCCTTTAATAACTCCAGCAAACCTTTCAAATTGAGTGATGAATTCACTCACGGATTTTTGTTGCTTGAGAGCCAGCAACAACTCAAAAGGATCTGCCATCAAGACTGGTTGAAACCTCTGGATAAGTGCGTTCTTGAAACCAACCCAAGACTGGTTTGGGTTGCAAATTTCCCACCACTGAAACCAAGATAGTGCATACCTTCCATTGCCACCATAGCAGCTTCCATTTTTTCCTGTTCTTGTACCCCTCTTAGCAGAAAATAGCATTCAACTTTTCCTATCCAACCCGTAGCATCCTCTCCTTCATAAACAGGAATATCCAATTGCCTCCATTTATCACCATTATTGTTTCCGAAACACGTTGCCCCCACATAGTCTTCTTAGGTACCTTCATCAAAGGCTCTCTGATTCCAATAATTTGTTGCACTTGCATTCTTCACACCTCCCTCTTGCACAAATCTTTCCACAAGCCTCTCCAACCGAGCTATGCGAGAAACTTGTTGTAAGAATCGAGCTTCTAAATCTGCATCCCTTTGAGATAATCTTGCATGCAATCTTTCTTCAAAACCTTTCGGTAGCGGAAATCCTGTGGCTAAGGTTTTCTCCAAAGCCTTCAATTTTGATTCCATCATTCTTGTGGTCATCATACCTAATAACCCACAAAGCCTGAATCGAGCCCTAATACCAGTTTATAGAAATTGGATAAGAAACTCTTATAAAAGGAATACTCAAATGGAAAAAATGAGACTTTTGTATATTTCTTTCAATTCCACCAAATGTTCACAATACATTCATTGGCACTTCGAAGGTCCAACAACCTCCCACAACAAAACAATTTTTGTCCCCCTTTCCCTGGATCCAAAAACGCCTATTTATACATAACCTCCCTTCAACCCACAACTGTAACTACTAATAGATTGTACAGTTGTTTTAATTAAAACAAATAACTTTATTTTCCTTTTTCCTTGTTTCTTCTTTAATAGACCTTTGTATTAAGAGGTTGTGAACTAACAGACTCAATTGATAGTGGAGTATTAATGGGACTTAATTTTGGGAGTGAGGTTTTTTGTTATGAATGAATTATCCTTATCTTCAATGCATGGGTTTTACCCTCCTAAAGATAAGGTTGAAAATAGTGTGTATTTTCATTAAAGGTGACATCGTGAGACACGAGGAATCATTTTGTTTGAGGGTGGCAACATTTGTATCCCTTTTGGGTAGATGAGTAACTAATAGAGATGCACTTAATAGCCCGAGGAACAATTTCCCCCTTATGATTAGAATGAACATGAACAAAGGATATACAGCCAAAGACTAGAGGTACAAGATGATTTGCTGTCCTAAAGTCCAAGAAAAATTTGGAGAATTATTTAGCATTTTTTAGGGTAAATAATTGACCAAATAGGTAGTAGTAAGGACAACTTCTCCCCAATACAACTTTTGTATATTTTTATGGAGAAGAGGGGCTCAAGTTACATTTATGAGATTCCTAAATTTCTGTTTTGCCACCCCATTTTGTTGTGAGGTGTTCACACAAGATTCATGAATTACATCCCTTATTCATTGAAGAGCAATGTTTGGTTGAAAAAAATCTTTGGGTTTATCTGAACTAACTCTTTTAATGGTTGTCTCATTGATTTTTAAACATTTGTATGAAGTTTTTAAAAACTTGGCTCCCTTAACTTTTTTGTGTCAATAGAAATACTGATGACACTCAAGTGCAATCATCAATGAATACGACAAACCAACAAGCCCAAGATAGGTTAGGAATACTAGAGGGTCCCCACACATCACTATGTATTAATGCAAAGGGAACTATTTTTTTCAGTAGTTTCCCTAACTCCTACCTTCCTATACTAAACATGTAAATATTGTATATATATTCCATCATCTAAGGATTTCCTCAAACGATTTGAATATCTTCTCTCCCATTTTCAAGTTCGCACCAAGCTTGCACAATCTAGAGTGAAACCCTAAATTGATGTTCTTCCTGTGGCCATCCTTCCAACCTATGTCCAGGTTACCCTAGTCAAAATGACAGTGAGTCTTAGAATGTCTCATATAGCATCCTTGAGCATCATCACCAAAATCACAACCACATGTCTACACACATGATTTCCCTTTTCAAGTATAGTTCATTCATCACCCTCCTAAGATCCATTCAACTCACCATCAATACCATTTTGTTCATCTTTGACTTGTTTGGCTAATACAAAACCTAGACATGTTAAAAAACTCTCATGCCAATAAGTATATATCATGACACCTACCCAACTTTTGTCATTTCACTATGCCAATCTATTTGCTCCCTCTTCCACTCTAATGATCAAAAGCCCCATTCCCATCCTGAGTAATTATTTTTTTTGCTTAGAGTCAAAACTAAGCTTTTTTTATGGTCCACTAAAATTTACCCAACCTATGTCTACTTGGAGAAGTTGAATAATAATCTTAAAAAGTGGATTTTAAGCCTAACTTATTCTCACAAAATTAGCTTAAAAGATAAGATTTGCAACCACTTATACATTATAATTTGGTCATATCTCTAGTTGATGCAGGATCTTCAACCCAAACCCTACTTTGAGTGGTTCAATAGCAACTCAATAGCATATGGCACGATTGGTCCCACAAACTTTACTATGATAGGCTTTGATACTATCTTAGAAAATAGACTTCATGTCTAATTTAACCTCACAAAATTGGTTTAAAATGTGAGGTTTGCAACCACTATATATATATATATATATATATATATATATATATATATATATATATATATATATATATATATATTACAATCAATTTGACTATATTTTTAGTCACTAGCAGATCTTGACCAATAATTTTGGGAGGACCAAACTAATATTTTTAAACTAAGTGTAGTTTTAATATCTAATCTCCATGCAAAGCCACTAGAGTTCATTCTCCATATGTCGCAATGTAACGTGGGTGAGCTTCTTTTCCTCCCACACACATTCTGCAACCCCCTCACCATGCACGTGAACAAAGAATACCGAAAAACTAGACCCTTCTTAATCACAAACAACACTGACCCCTGTCTTTATTCTCGGAGGAAGAAGTGTCGAAAGTTGTGGATCTAGCGACGAGACTAGGTGGTCAAAGCTATTCCCCAGAGATAATTGAAGTTAGTGGGAAAATTATGAATACAATTGAAGTTAGTGGGAAAATTTGAATACCACTTATGTGTTTCATTGGCTTATAAAAGAAAATTATGTATTTTTGGTTCACTTCAAACTTTTAACATGTTTTACCTATTGGAAAAAGGCTTGCAATTTGTCTACTTATTATATTCAGTATTTGTTTGACTCAGTTCTGCAATTACCATCTTAGAAAACTAGATCATAACATGACCAATTTTGTTTCTTACGCAAAAGCTACAATACAAGAGTTGAAAATGTTTGTATTGGTTGAGACCAATCAAGGTTTAATAAGTTGAAAAACTTGTATATGGCATTTGTTTTGTTGTTCATGCACTACAACTTTGAGCATGCCCCTAACCAAATTCTAAATGGCCAACAGGCTCCCACATGGACAATCAAATTAATCTTTTGAGTGCTACTCCACTTAAACCTATGGGCTTCCACTCGTATACAATTGAAGCAGCAGCAAAGTCGGACACCTTAAAATACTTGTGGTGGATGCAAGGGTAGACAAGGTTCATGGATACAAAGACGACTTTAATTAATAAAGAAAACAAAACAAGAAAATCAGAATATGCGTCATATAGATATGGTTAGAACTAGCAAGCACATTATGTGATAGAGATGTAATGAAACTGTAAAAGATACTGTTAGTAGGCAAAAGATAAGTTCATTGTGCATATTCGTGAGAAGATTAACAAGCACCTATATTTCTTAGAATGTAATTAAACACAAACGAACAGAATTTAATTAGCTAAAACAAATCAATGAATTCATCATAAACAAAATATGTATGACATTTACATTGCAAAGGATGTAAAATAAGAGAAAAGATACTCACTTTTCGATCTCTAACAACAATGTAGGTATCCTCTCTGATTTTTTCCCTGAGAAACCAATCAGAGAGATATCACCAATCCCAGCTCCATAATCAATAAAAAACACAAAAATATATACACCACGTGTCAATGAAAAAAAAATTACCTGGTACTCGAATCTTTACCACCATTAATATCAGAAACCGCAGGCCGAGACGCAGCCTAAAGCCACACGAATAGCAACAGAAAAAAAACACAAAGTAACAATTTGAAACCCAGCATAATTTTATTTCCACCAAATTCAATTCAATTCCAAACCAAATCGAATCGAAATGTTACTTTGATTAAACTAGGACAAAATCTAGAAGCTCAAAACAAAAAGGAAAAAACATAATCATCATTCATTCACTCTAATACATATCACTCATTCACAAAATTCAAAAAAACGCAAAGGGGGCATCAGATTTGGAACCTTTTTAACGGGAGGAGATGCAGTGGGTGTGGCAGCAGCGTTGCCCACGTGGCCGAAAGGCACGTGAGGCGGTGGCCTGGCCAAGTGCAAGGCGTGACTGAGGTAATCCAAGTGCATACCGCGAACAACGCCGCCGTACACCATAGCCGGAGGCGCGAACGCGCCACCTGAGACGCTGTGGTCGACGGCGGCGAGGCCTCTGACACCTTTGTGCGCGAACGGGTAGGCGAAGTGAGGGTCGTGGGGTTTGGCCAAGAGAGGATTCGCTGGGGCGCGAATTGGAAGGGTTTGTTGCTGCGGAGGGTAGTGGTGGTGCGACTGAGGGAGAGGCGACACAGGCCGCGATGCAGTGGTTGTAGCGGTGGCGGGGTCAAGAGGCATGGTGGTAATGATTGTGGTGGTGGTGGCGACCGCGGCGGCGACGGTAAGTTTTTAATAGTGGTGGGAGTGAAGAGGAAAAGGAAGCTGCGAAGTTTTTAACAGTGGGTTCTTATTTGGAGAGAGGAAAAAGGGAGGGAAAGGAAATTGTTAATTATTGTCGGGGGAAGTAAAAAAAAGGAAAGAAAAATTAATAACAGCTGAGTTTCAGTTTGGTATGTCATGTGGATTCGTTATGGAAAGAAAAGAGTGTATATAACCCGACGAGTATTATTATTTGAAAAAGGTTAATGCTTTCTTAAAGTTTGAAGTAAATATTTTAATTATTTATTCGATTTTTATTTTCGTTTCAAAAAATGTTAAGTTAGTATTTTAACCTTTTTTTTAAGTTTCAACTTAATCTTAATTTATAAAAATTGATACATTTGATCTTGATTTTGTAAGAATTTATACAATTTAATCTTTTTTGTTAAATTTTTTAAGATGGATTAATTATTTTTTATGAAAATTGATATTAAAATTATATTAATTATATCAATAAAATAAATCATCATTATTAATAACTTTAATTTTGATGAGTAATTAAATGTTTTTTAAAATTATAAAATATTGTAATCTTTAAATTTAGAAGAATTTGTTTTAATTACTAAACAAATATATTTAAAACACTAAAGTGATTTTTTTAATTGTTTTTATAACTTAAATAATTTGAAAGGTTGATTTTTTTCAAAATTAAGATATTAAAATAATTATTTGAATTGGGAGGATAATCAAGGGTTGAAAATACTTATATTGTATTTATGTTTTTTTTTATTGAGCTCATATTTTAACCTTGAATTACGGTATATTTACCTCGAATTTTTCTTCTTACACTTGCACTAAGCTCTTTCAAGTCAAACTTTTTTAGGTAGTTCATTAAAGGGTGCTATTTACTAAAAATTTATTGGGATAAATTAAAGTAAATTTATAATTGTTAAATTAGTTTGGTTAATTTTGAATTTGTTCAATAATGAGTTGCACCTATTTGTAAATTGTATAAGTGAGTATATGAATGAGACTTTTAATGCTTAAAGGTCGTATAATGAACCTTAAACACGACATTCACCGATGGATGTGTATTATGAGATAGTGCTCAATTGAAACTATGAGATCTGAGATAAACAAACCGCAAATGAAGGTTATAAAAGGTGCCGAGAAAATTTACTTTTCATCTAAGACACCATCATATGTATTAGTAAAAATTTATATTTCATGCAGATATATTCTAAATCAAAAATATTTTATAAACCGTAAAAGACTTGGGTTAGATTTATGAAAGGAGAGAAGAAGGTATAAGAAGAGTTTCTACCTTCAACAAGTCACTTTCTTTCAAGATCATTTATAAATACTTTAATGTATAAATATTTTAAGGGTGTTGCTAACCAGTGCCCTTAGAGGCACTGGTTAAGAATAATTAATATACATTGGATTGTACAAAAATACATAGATAAGCACAATATTAAATAAAACCTGACCTAATAACTATTAATGCAACTTTATTTTCTTTAAAAGACAAAAATGCCCATAAATATTGTACGTGTGTATTTAATATTTTATTTAATGTTCACAAATAAAATTTAAAAACTAATTAGATAATAAAATAACTATATTTTAATGTTGTTAAAATTTAAATTAACAAAAAAATAGTGTTAAACATCTAAAACTTAAAAAAAATAACATAAGAAAGTATAAATTAACAGAAAAACCAACAACAAAAATACTGTTAAACATCTAAAAATTGTTACAAAAAAAGAATAATTAAAGTGTCAATTTAAGACTTAATTGATTTTTTTTCTTTTTAGTAGAGACCTTAAAAATTCCAAAAACTTGTTTTGTAACAGTAAGTTATTGTCTACACATTTAAAAGGGTATTTTTGTCTTTATAAAATTTATTATGTACATTTATACTATTTTAATTACTG